>Ga0307518_10000075_pt1 | contig 67968 bp, 55 predicted proteins | sample 25_EM_MG_FD_203889 | JGI IMG/M metagenome (GOLD analysis project Ga0307518, IMG submission 203889) | Populus trichocarpa ectomycorrhiza microbial communities from riparian zone in the Pacific Northwest, United States - 25_EM | ecosystem: Host-associated > Plants > Roots > Unclassified | place...
TATATATATATATATATATATATATATATATATATATATATATATATATATATATATATATAATCCTTGTTAGGCAAGAGATTAATACTTGGTCCTCAAGTTATTAGCACAAAATTAATGACACGGAACATAAACCCTAACAAATCAACAACAATTGTAATAACCTTACATTAAACAACAAGTTTAAAAGGCATCCTTAATTAGACTTAGGCAAAAGAATGGTCTTTCAGAATTGGTCTCCTAATTAATAATAGTAGTATTATTATTAATAGTACAAATTAAGTAATTATTATATTAATTATATTCTAGTTACAAAATGCTTACCTAACATACATATTTTGGAATTTCTTGTTTTCTAACATATTAATTACACGAAGATGCCTGTTTATTATTTAAACAATAAATAATGATTTATGGTTTCTTGGTCACCAAGGAAAACAAAACCTGATCGCCAAGGATTTCCTTGAACCCCACGTACGAAACTTTTAGGAGGAGATTACCATTACAGTTACAAAAGAAACTAAAATATTCCGAGTTTCCCAGTAGATGCAGAGTACAAAACACTGTAGAGTATTGTAATAGCGTAACATGTTTATTTTTATTCTTTTATCACTCAAGTTTTCTTTTTTTAATTTTCTTTACACTTAATCCTTTTCAAATTAAGTTGATTTAGGATCGGGCTTGATGGTTTCGATTCGATTGGGTTCAAGTGGGGTTCTCGTGATATCACGAAAATAATATGGCGCTCAACTGATACTTGAATTGATAAAATAAAATTTGATTTTATTATTTGATTTAAATTAATTGAATCTTTAAGGATCAAATTTAAAATTAAAATAAATGTTTAGGGACTAAATTGGATAAAAAAGAGAAAGTAACTGCACCTAGGAGGCGCATATGGTGGCCATTGCATCCGAAAATGGCTTTTCTTGGATTAAGTTTTATTTTCAGTTTCATCCTTTAATACTGGGTTGGTTGAGAATAAGGTTATCTCAGTATCATGACCTGGTTCATGAGTTTGGCGGGTTAATCCGAATTGATTCAGGTTTTATTTTTATGTTCTTTTTTAATTTCTTTCTTCAATATTGGATTTATTGAGAATTAAAATTTTTTGTTTTTTTTTTAATTTTTATTTTATGAGATTATCTCGATATTGTGGCCAAGTTCTTATGTATGGAAAGTTAGCTCGGGTTAACACCGGTTATTGTTTTTTGATACTTTTTGATTTTTGATTTTTTTATCAAATTCATTTCTTCAACATTGATTTAATTAGTTCTTTTCACCAAAATTTTTTTTATTCATGTGATTTTTTGTTTTGAAAACAAAACAATTTATTATTAGCAGCATAGTTCATCGAATAAAAACAATAATAATAAGAAAGAAAAAAAAATTTCAAGGGAACTATAACAACGTCCTCATCTAAAAAAAAAAAAAAAACATATATCTTTAGTTAAAAACCTAATTTTCTTATTCATGCATTTCTTTTTATTTAACAAAAGCATTGTTTTATGAGAAGCCTTTTTAAAAATCTATTATGATTCTGAAAACAAGTTTCAATTAAAAACATTAATTGATCATTTTTATACACCTTTATGAAGAAATATGAGATCAATAAATTTGATAAAATTATATGTACAATTAAAAATAAGATATTTTATTTTTATTCAATATTACTGATATAAAAATTATTTTAAAATTATATGTACGAGGCTAATACATAATTATTCATAAAATAATTAGCATCATAATAAAAAAAAAGCCCCAATCTTCTTAAAAACAATGGCATAATTGGACAATTACTTAAATATTATTTTAATAAATTAATTCAAATAATTTTTTTTTGTAAAAAAAAATATATAAAAAAAGGATATCTTGAAAAAAAAAAAAAATCAAGAGCGCCTGGCCTGTACATCTGCAATCGGGCTAAGGCTTGCATTGCCCTAGATCTGTTAGGATCTTGATAGGAGGGATTGTCACCGAAATGCACACCGCGAGCTTGCATTTTGACCTTCGTCCACTCTATCTCGGGAGGAACAACACGCCTGGCCAAAGAAGACAATCTTTTTTTGTTTCCCTTTCCTTTCAAACAATTTATTTTCACCACCATTAATCCAAGTGAAATATATTTAACAATACTAGAAGAGAAGAATTTAATATTTCAATATTAATTACACAAAATACCATATAATTATTACAGTCCAAAAGGGAATATAAAGATTTAATTCAAAATACAATAAAATAAAGTTTCACAAAATGAAACATTATCTAACCAAAATATACTAATTAGCTAAAATAAGGTAATGGTAAATGTGGCCTAGCAAAATATGAAGGTCCCGCAAAAAAACAAGAAAAATGCCCCTTGATATAAGAACAAATTTAAAATATAAATTTAATTTGTACCAAGCTTCAACATAATAATATATCATTGCGTTTTAACCTCATTTCTGGCAAAGCACATATATATTTATCACCTTTCCCAAAACAATATGCCAACAACATGTTCTCCATCACTTCCATTCCCTCTATATATATAAGATTGAATATTCATTCAATAACCTTAATTGTAACACCTCAAAATTTCCTCATGATAGAAGCAATTTTCATGAATGAGCACTTGTTTTTTTTAATATCTATAACGTTTTAGTTCCACACACAATGTACCATAATAAATAATAAATTGTTTAAGGAAATAAATTAGCATTGATGTAATAGAAATATAATGACTAAGAAATGAGAAAAACATAAATACTTTTTCCGTTTAGTTACAACACCCAGAAATTTAATAGTATTCTAACTACTTCTAAAACAACTGTCTTGTAATGGAAAACTTCTTCTTGTCATTCATGGTAGGAGTCCTGCAGAGAACTAATATTTATGTAAATCTGAAAAATTATAATTACATAAAAGTAGAACCGCTGATTCCCTACACTTTTATGATATTGTTAAGTCATAAGTCACAACATGTTCTTTATCCGCAAGACCTCAACATGTTTTGTCCACAAGATCTTAGTTTCATTGAAGTATATTGCACCTCCGTATCTTCACAACTTTACTCACTCTTGCTCATGCTAATTGGGTATACCACTCATTATTTCTGAAACAATTATCCCTTATCCTTACGCAGAATCACCCCTTTATTTCACATTTCCTAGTAGTGAAATCGACTAATCACTTTAGTACAGTCATCGTTATGCCAATGACCATCTCAATTACTCTGTTCGGTATTATCTCAAATATCCATCTTGAGATCTACGCATTCATCCATTCGATCACGTCATCCTGCTAACCAACATTATAAAACTGTTTTACTATCTGTCATATTTAACGAGAGTACTCTCCATTACTGATATCCCATACTATCACATCACATCTTTCTTTCTAACAATTTCATTTCTAACACTGAATAAACACTAGTTCCTATGCAAGGAACTAGGTTCCCCTTCGGTTCCATCAATTATAGTTCCTATCTCCCCGTCCGAGTCACTAATGCCTTACAACAACATTATAGGCTAAGGCACCAACCTTTTAATCTAGACCTTCAATTAGAATTTGTGTTTAAAGCCTTGACCCTAGTGCCCTTCCATTAACGTCTTCAATAATTCCTGGACACTAATCAATAGTATCACTCCAGTAAATAGTGTCATGTACTAGCACTAAATGATGAATACCAAGTAATAACTCCTCGTCCAGGATCACCCTAACAATTCTATTTGGCCCGTACCAACCGTTTAGGAACATTTTTTTTCTTTTCAATCCAAGCCAGATAATAATTTCTTAATCAGACAACCACTCTCATTCCCCCTTACCAAGCATTCAACCCTCACTAGGTAGTAATGCTCATCACCTAGAACGGGGTATAATGCTGCAATAATCCAAAAATAAGAATTATCATGACATCTCAATCATTTTCACGTATTCAATCACAATACACGTTTTTTTTTTCCGATAAAATATTTTTGCCAATTTTTTTTTTAAGATTTAATGTTAACATTATACCGCGTATACCAATTGTCCACTCAATAATTGCTTGTATTAGCAACCCTTTAACCAGGACACTAGTCCCAAACATCCGGACAACTAGTTCCTCCCATTATGCCCATTTACCAGACAACTATCACATTTACCCAAACTCGGCACTGACCTCAGATCCAGTCCATTACTTCTGACAGTCCAAAAATCCAATCATCCAACGTCTAACATTAACCCCATTACCAGGTCATTAATCCATCCGCACAATTACCGGGCACAGACCCTATCACCAGATCTCTTATTTATTCACCCAATTCCCGGGCAACGACCCCATCACCGGGGCTCTTGTTTATTCACCCAATTATTGAGCACCGATCCATTTATCGGGCCACTAATTCATTTTCCCAATCTACCGGGCACCGACCCCCTTTACCGGACTACTAATTCATCCGCCCAATTTCCCAGGCATTGACCCCTTTACCGGGTCACCAATTCATCCGCCCATTTCCCGTGCATTGACCCCTTTACTGGGTCACTAATTCATCCACCCATTTTCCTGAGCACTGATTCAACGTATAAATTTGTTCGCAATTAGCACAACCACAATATACATAATAATATAACAAAATTACTTTATTATCAACTTTAAAAGCATAACGCACTACAATCTTTTTTCAAAAATATATGATATTGTTCGTATCAATCATCAAAATCCTTCAATTAGTTCTGCCGCCGCCAATTCCTCACAGGGCAACTAGAACTTTTCAACTTTCTTAATAATAATATCACATCAATGCTCATATTTACAATGGCATTATAAGAAAAATTACAATGTCTTAACATTCATAAAATTTCCTAAATAGATTAGGTGTCGGGCACCTACCTGCAATCTGGTCACGGAATGCACGACCCTGATGTTGTCCTCTCATAGGCAACTCTCTTGTACCAACATGAATTACTAAATCATTTATATACTTATTTCTTTCTAAAATAATTTAAATTTATTTCGACATCGCGAAATTAAATTTAAACTTTACATTTATAAATCACTAATAAACTACTTCCAATTCATATACCCATAATAAATTATTTTATTTATAATAACATTTATCGCCATGATTTATCCAACAAATAAATTGGTTGTATTATCCATTTCATGACTTCAATTCCACCATTTTTCCTAATCCTTATATATTACAACAATAAGATTAAACAAGGATTTTGTTACAATTTAACAACCAACTTTAACAACCCAATTCATTTATTTTCATGAACTTGGCCAAACCTTTATAAGATGGAAAATTAAGATTTTCCTTCCATCCTATTTAATTTGCAATTCAATCCTTTTCACCATGTTTCTTAATGTATTTCAACACTAATTTTATCATTACCCACATCCACATTCCATCCTTCTATTTCTTTCCTCACTTTGTCAAACTTCTTAGTTTAGTAAGGATGACATTTTTATTTTTATTTTTATTTTTATTTTTATTTTTATTTTCCGTTTACATCCTACTTGTTTATGCATTACTTAACCCCATTAAATATATTTTCATCCACACTAAAATCCTAACTTAGTCAAATACAATTTTCCTCTTCTTCCATTTAGCCTTGCCAAATTTTATTTTTATTTTTAACATCCAAGGAGGAATCAATTCTTCTTTGATTCTAGTTTTCAAAACCTCATTTAAGGTTAATTTTTATTCATTTTAACATGGTAATTTTCCATTTCATCAATCACATACATTCCCTGCATTTTTCTACTAGTGCCAAAATTTCAAGTACAGTGTAGCATGAAATTTTTTCAACTTTTTACTCAATTAAACACTAACACATTCAATTCTCATGCCAACAAACAAAATTCATCACAACATCACAAATTACCACAACCAATATGCTAATCACAAAGTTCCATAATCAAGCACATCATCACTAAGTATACATATATGAAATTTCTACAATCAACACAATAGAATCATACTTACTACTAAGATAACAAAGAATTTAATTAAAAGAAACCTCAAGGTGAAACAACCCTTTATCTCCCTCCTTCTTCTTCCTTCCTCCACACTTTATTCTTCCTCCACAAGCTTTAAAACCCTTAGATCACTCAAATATTTAGTGTAGCTCACCATAAACCTTCTTAATTATCTTAACTCTCCATAATCATGCATTATTTTCAAGAATTGATGAGAGAATTGTAGAGAAGATGTAAGAAAATCCCCGACTCCCCTTTCTCTCCTTGTAACCCGCTGGACACCCCAAGCAAAATGGGGTTTATATAGTAAAATTTTCATTATTTGCATTTAAGCTCTTGCCTTTTATGTTTAAATTTATCTCGTCCCCATGAGTCATTTTATTTTCTTCTTTTCTTTTTCCTTTTGGTCGGCTGGAAACAGCTCTTTGAAGGCTGACTTTTCAACTAATTTATACCATCTTTCTTTTAATTATATCACCATGTGTCTCTGGTATATTTTGTTTTTACTCGGTTACCAGTACTTTTTCGTGCAAATTTTAAAAATCACCAGACATAATATTCTAAAAATTCTGAAACTTTACCCCATGGTAAAATAATATATTAGAATGCTCCACACAAAGTTTCAACTGAATTTGTCAATCATATTAAAAGTTATGCGCGATAGCGCAAAACTGGTCAAATTATGATTTTTCTAAAAGAATTCTCAATTTCTCCCACAAATTCTGAAATTTTAACGAAAGCTAATAAAATATATTAGAAGTCTCCACGAAAATTTTCAGATTTTTCTGACTACCCAATCGAGAGTTACAAATATTTAATGTAAAATTAGTCGATTTATGATTTTTCGCCCAAAAATCAAAATCTCCTTATTTCATCCCTGCATAAAGCACCCAATCATTTTACTGTCTCCTCGAAGCCACTTTACTATATTTATTTTCCTTTTTTAGTCATTTACAACTTATTCCTTTGCCACGACAACATTACCGATTTCTTGTCGGTGTTTACACCAGCACTTTTCATACCATTCTTTTTTTTTTTAACCGGGGGTTTACATTAACATTTCAATAAAAACACTTTACCCACAATTTAGTTTACTCTCAATTTATTAATCATAAAATTTATCTCTATGCCCATACATGATTATCACCACTTATAAGAACAATTTAACCCTTTACTTGCCATTCTCTTACTTCTTTATTCCCAAATTGGAACAATTTAACCCTTTACTTGCCATTCTCGTACTTCTTTATTCCCAAATTTCCAATTTCAAGGATGACTAATGGATCTTCCATACCCTTAATCTTCAGCTTCTTGATTTCTCGAACGATTAAGTTAATTCATTTAGCCTTTAGTTTTTCGAATACACAGACAACTAAGTTATATTTTCCATGCCTTTAATCTCCGACTTAATGGAAGATTAAGTTAATTATCTAGCCCTTAGTTTTCTAAATGCATGGACAACTAAGTTTTATCATTGATCTCCGACTTCATAAGAGATTAAGTTAATTATCTAACCCTTAGTTTTCCAAGTACACGAACAACTAAGTTATATTTTGCATGCTCTTAATCTCCGACTTCATAGGAGATTAAGTTAATTCATTAATTGACACAAGAAATTTCCTTTATTCATCTCATTCACAGCGCAATAATTTGCTTTATATTTAGCATACGCAAGTCATTTTATATGTTACATGCTTCCATATACATATTTCAATTCTCTTTCTTTCCAACAATTTAACAATTTAAAGAGATCAATTTAACAATAGAATTTAACAATTTAAGGGTAATAAACACCTTCTTGTCACTCCTTGTGCACGAGCTCCTTCTACCGAAGTCCCGACTTTGAATGTTCCTCCTAACATTTAATGGAAGACATCCGTATTAGTCAAACCAATAATGTTTCCCCTTTATCATAATATATACTTCAAGCTTAGTTATATAGATATATATTTCTTCGTATAAACATTCCAATAATATCTTCAACATATTTTATGTGATTTCTATTTATAAATCTAACCTTTGATTTATCATTTAATCTCTTATCCTATTTACCATTCCTCATGTAACAATATTTATTTCATTTCCAAAGCTTTACATATCAATAACAACAACTTTAGCATAATTCATGTTCATAAATACATATAATTATTCTTTCATAACAATTACACAATATGAACACCTTAAGTTTAATCCTTTTCATGACATACTTTTCTATAGTTTCATAGTTTTGCTTTCTTCCACTTATGTGTTATAGCATATACACCCATTACAATAATTTATACACATAAAACACACTCCTTTACACCCTCCATTACTTCCATCATCTTTCATAAAACCACACTTTCATTTCCTAAAACTCTTCTGCTCTACTTAAGCTATTTCTTCCTTCTCCAACACTTTTTTTTTTCTTTCAATAACACACTCTAAACTCAACATCATCATTAATAAACACAAGAAACCCATTTAATTTGCAGAAGGACAATATTAATATAAACCCTGACTTCCTCACAAATAAGGAATTTCTAAGTGTCATGCCAAAAACATATTTAACTATGAAACTGTTGCTTAAAAACCACTTTCCTAAATGGATTGGATACAATTCAAAGGTCATTCATTGTATTGCCCAGTTTACTATTCACCTTTTTCCTCCTTAAACTCCCATTTTCTCTCGCTAAAACCCCACTTTGATTTCTAAACTCCCTTGCTCTCTCTTTTCTTTCTTGTTACTTGAAGAATCCTAGCTAAAATCACTCATCTATACCCATTTTCAAGTTTTTTTTTTGCATTTTTCCTCTCTCAAGCTTCTCTTCTTCCTCTTGGTCGGTGACCTTTGCTGGAATAAAAGGGTTGATTCCCTCATATTATTTTATTTTCAATTAACCTATTTCGTTACTAGGTTATTCTCGACAAATTTACCAATACCATAGAATTTTAACTAGGGCTTACAACCCCAATACTTTTCATTTTTAATACCAAAAATAAATATTTAATAATTGAAAATCCCCTTTCCAATTATTCACCTCTATTTCTATTTTATTTTCCATTATTTAATTTATCACGGTGAAATTTTCCACTAGAAGTTTACAATGTATCTTCTCTATCAAATCATATTTATTCTAAACACCATAGTTGTAGATTCTTTAAATAAAATTTGAAACTCTTTTCAAATCTCATTCTACTTTATGCAAGAATTTCATAATCAATACTATTTAAGAACATGTGGAACATTTTTTTTAATTTACTTGGGATGATAAATACTTACTCAAATATCTTCATATAATTCATATTATATCAAATATATGTCAATTTGTTACCCTTAATTAAGACAATATGTTGTTAAGATCAAAGCATGCGATACTTGGTCATCTCAAGTATAAGGATTACTTACACAACTATTACGTGAGTTTTTTTCATAAACACAAAGATCTCTCCAAATTACACAAAATATATGAAATTTTTATACGGGTCATTTCAATGTATATGTCATCTGACAAACACCTATATATTAGTTCTAGGTATCCTTTATATCTCATCTTATGAAAACAATTACTTCTTTTTATAATGAAAAAAACAAAATATGTTTCAGTCTCAATAACTTTAATTAATATTCAATATTAGTAGAGAATTAGTAAAGAATATTTAGAAATAATGCTTTAATACAATGAAAACCTTATAGTTATTATCACACCTGACTTCACGACAATCACAACCTATTTCCTAGAAAAGGGAAAAGTTTTTTTTTTTTGTGCTTGAGAGAGGACTTAAGTTATGAAAAAAAATTTGTCACCTTGTTAATTAGAAAACTCTACCTGATTTACATAGTTATATGAATAAAGAACTAATTATATGAAAAAAAAAATATATTATTATACTAAAACATCATAATTACTAACCTTAATAAACCAATAGTGCTACATTACTAACTTTAATAAACCAATAGTTTGATTAACATATCAATAGTTTGATATATATGGATGATAATGAATCTATTGCAATGAATTAAACTCTAAGACCATTTTACTTTCACTGTACTTTTTTTTTCTTTGACGATTAAAATATTTTTAAACTAATTTATACATCAATCAAGACTCTAAACATTTGACAAGCTAAGCATTCCCACAATTTTTTATTTGATGTTTTATCATTATTAAATTTATTTGAAAGAAATTACAAAATACCTTTATAGAATTATAGTTTTAAATACATTTTTTTGAGTAATTTTTAATTAATATCTTACAATATTTTTGTTATCTATGTTATGCAAATATGGAAATACAAATGAATGGCGCTGGTTAATACCGGATTCAGATGGAAAAAGTAAATAAATTATTGCTTAAACCTTAATATCTAAGAGCTCAGTTACCAAGTTGTTCACAAAGTCCAAATTACAAATTTTAACTGGTATAAACTGCACAAACATTGGTAAGAGCATTTGGATGATAATTCTTAAAGTAACTTTGTCCATGAGGATGCCATCTTCACATTTTTCTTTCTTCTATTCGCATATTTCCTAATGCTACAAAAAGTCAGTGATCTCATTACCTGCACAATCTTTACCGCCCCAAACGCCAAATCTTTGGCATAATGAGAAGGGGGGAAGAAGCCAATTCATGCCGTCACCCGTTTTTCTTTTCTTTTTCCGTTTTGGTGAACTGAAAGTAGTAATCATCTGATATGAGAACATCTTTTCAGCTCTCCTTTGTGCTCTTCGTAGTTGATATCTGTCTTGGACACATTGATAATGCCTGATTGCTCTTCAACCTTCTCAACAAGAAGCTTCAGCAGCGGGACCTTTGACAGGGTTTTGCACGACCCTACTAAGATCAACTTTTTCTGTGGATACAATACATACAATGACACAAATATTATATCGTGAGACTTTTACTGCTAAATACTCAACTCAGTTGATGTTTGGAATGCTCTTCATCATTATTTCTTTTTTCCTTTTTTTTTTCTCCCTTCTCTCTCTCACCATAATGCAACAATTTCTTTTCAAGCAAAGCACAAAACAAATCCAAATTAACTGCTATAACAGGAAAGACTAATATAGTAAGAGCATTTATGCTGCCTACCTTGGCTCGTGTGAGCGCCACATTAATCCTATGCCAATCTCCAAGCAACGAAGACGTACAATTTCTTGGATTTTCACTGGACCTAGCAAAGGATACCAGTATGCATTCCTTGTCTCTTCCCTGGGCAAACAAAACAGAGCATGTAAGAGAAGCCTAGGTAAAAAAGAAAAAGAAAAAGGTGAGCAGTCATTAATCTCCAGTTAAAAGAATGGCATAATGGGATTGGTCTCAAATTTATATAAGATACGTGCTATCATCTTTTGACATTAAAAAAAAATGATAATGCTTTAGTTCTGTAAGATATGATTCATCCATACCTGGTATTTATCAATGGTATGAATCTCCACAGAGGTTACGTTAACAGAAGCTCGGATGAGATTTGCCTGGGAATTATAAGGGGTAATAATGCCAATATCATCACCTACAATCCCATTATTAAGTAATTCCTTTGTGACCTATATCGAAGGTGAAAAAATGAATACTGCTCATTATAGCCATACACCACTTATATTGCCGGCAGCACAAAAAATCACAGCAAAGTCAAATCATGGATGACAATACAATTTACATGATTCTTGGAGAGAAAATACCTCTGCAACTATGTAAGCTTCTATTGGGTTATTCACAGTTTTGGAGTCCTTTGCCTCGTAAGCTGGCAGCATATCTTGAGTTTAAGAAAATGACTTGGTGAAAAAAGTGAAGCCATGTGAAAGAAACCTATTTTCAATAGCAAAGACAGAAGAGGGTTGAAAATTTCTTGCAGACCTGTGTTAATAAATATGACGGGTCTGCCAGGATTTAATACCTGCAACCATAAATAAAAGAAGCAAGTTTAGACAGGACCTAGATAAGCCCAAATCTACCACATCAGTTTCAACCACAGTCAAACAAGGTTTTTAGATTTACTTTAAGCCAATTTCTACCACATCCTCCACAAAAAGGGCATGGTCATCTCTAAAATTTAGACTATGTGTCATTTTTCTTTGAATGTGCGTGGCCAGCTAGAAGATCCATCAACTTGCTTAGACAGAACCTAGATAAGCCCAAATGTACGAGTGCATACATAAGCAATACATATGCAGTTATTTATAAACACAAATGACTTTGATATCAGAACAGTAATGTCCTCAGATGCTAAATGCCTGCTCATGGAAAAACCATATGGTTTCAAGTTTCAACAATTATATAAAATGAAAATACAAGTCATTCATGCACAAAGATATGAGCTACAAAAAAAAAAAAGACAATGATTACCTCCTTTAGCCACGATGAACAGGACTGTAAACCTGAAAATTTAAGCCTGGCATTTGCTATTTCAGAAGAACCACAACGCAGTCTGTCACCATATATCAAGGCATTTGATAGTTCCATAATATCTTGACACATGCGGTACTGCATGAGAACAAAACTCATTTTTTAGTGACCTCCTACAAGAATCCAAAGAAAAAGAAATCAATTCTGAAGTTAAAGAAACCTGGCTTTGCAAAGCTGAAATTGCTTGAGGATGTGCCTCAGAAAGCCTACAAAACAAACTTATCCCCATTCCATTCTCGCGAGCCTCTGTACTCTAGAAAATTTTGCATAATAGTTTCAATTAGAGTAAGACAAAGACAAGAATATTTAAACAATTGGAATCTAAGAAAACTTTATACCTGGACAAGTGGAGGCAGTTGATAGTGATCACCAACAAGAACAAACTTTGAAGCAAACATCAAGGGTCCCAAAGCTATCTGAAAGGACAAATCATTCATTAACCTAAAGTTTACACATCTGCTCTTCAGTAACTCCACACACAAATTACTATCTCCTCATTCATTCCCCAGAAGGTTGATTAATTCACCCCAACAAAAAAGGTGTTAATTTTAGCAAATCTATAGGCAAATATTTAGATATAAAAAAAAGTCACTGTTGCAATCTCTCAACTAACTGATTCATGCTACAGAAAACAGACACTTCACACATTCTACCATGACTACTGACATTAGAAGAATCAACTTCTTATAGAAATCCAGTCAGTATAAGAAAGAAAACATACTGGGAGGGTAATTTGTCCAGCTTCATCCATGATGCATACATCAAATTTCTTGTTGGCAAGCAAGGGACTAGAAATTCCCAAGCAAGTTACTGCAACAACCTTGACTTGCTCTAATCTTAATTTAATGTCTTCTACACTGTGTACATCCATTGCTGTCATATGCTCTATGGTTAGAAATGGAAGAAAAATCAACTGTTGTGTTGGAAGTAAGCAGAAAAATCTTAACTCACCAGAAACGCAATTGGCACGGACTTCCTCATGGACAACTTCATGTCTTCCAATTCGTAGAAAATCAATACCCTGCAACCTTTTTTTCAGTAATGTGCAAGAAGAGTAATAGCGATTCAATGTGAAACAAAGATGCTACAATTATACCCTACAACTGTAGAAATGCTTAAAAGCATAACATGATGTTCAGGTCCACCAGAAAATTTCTTATCCCAAGTTGGGAAGCTTTAAACAATAGACTGTACAACTTGGCATCTAATGTTTGGACATGCGAAAAGAAGATAGGTTGAGATGAGATTAGGGATGATTGCAAATGATGAAACAGCAGTTATGGTGCATGGAAAATTTATTGGCAACTGAAGTTTTATGTATCCAGAAAGTTAGGGCTGAAGATGGCAGGGGCATCCCAGAGTTTAATGCTTTAAATCACACAACTAAAAGTGAAATTGACTGGAAAATCATTCCCAATGGTTTAAAACCTTGTTTATAGAATGATACTGCTATCATGTACTCTGTCCCTTCAGTTATTGAAGTTTCTCCTTTTCTACGCCAAAATCACAGCTAGTGGACAATTTCTTGTGCTAGATATACAAAACATTCCAAATAAACTACCTATAATCCAAAGTTCCAAACTGAATGTCCTAGGTATAGACACTGACAAATTTGCAAAAGACATTAAATACAATGGACAGCTGACATTTTCAATTAAAAAAATAGCAGAAATGATAAGAGGTGACCTGAGCTTTTAATTTGATTAGTAAATTATCAATTGCAGAGTTTGTGTAGGACGTGAGCAAAATGGATGCACCTCTCATCAACATGGCCTTGACAGCATGTACCAAGGTCGATGTCTTTCCAGTTCCAGGCATCCCTAGTATTAGAGCATAATCCTTAGCTGTAAGAGTCTGGAACAGTATATTTGTGGATTAATAAAAATAAAATTGTCCAGAATTATACCAATAAAAAAGTAACACAATTTTCACATTTCAAGAGATAGCAACTAATTTAACAACAGAAATAACTACAAGAAGCATATATATGCTTGTGTTTGTGTGTGTGGGTGACAAACCTTCAGAATTGCCCGACGCTGATCTCCATTTAAATTCTTCACTGACCATATATAAGATAGGGCTGGATCTTGACTAAATATACATCCACTGTCAAATCGAGGAGCCTAAAAAGAATGCACATGTTTAGACCAGGAAAAGACAAATATAGGGAAAACAGAGAGCAATGGGATTTGACTGGGAAAAACAACAAAACAAAACAATTTTGTGATTCAGACACAATAAAACGCATCTAGAATTCACCTCAAGATCAACAATCATCTTCCTAAGGTGAGAACTTTGTTCACTTTGGAGAAACAGTTGTACAAGGTTGAACCTTCAGCAATGAAAACAAGTATAGATTGAGTCAGAGTATAATGTACCAATCCGATGACAGTTCTGATGCTATAGGTGAAATGAAAATTTCTTAGGTGCTAAGATAAAGACAGAAATTACCGCATAACTGAAAATGAAGTCATAAACTCGTCCTTGTCAATCTGCCAGACCTCCCTAAAGAGATCATGTGCTTCTGACGAAGAATTGCTGCCAGGGAGTCTTAAGTGCTTAGGAAAAGAAACCTACAAGTTTTGGCAAAAGAAGGATCAGCTTTGAAATAACTCTTGTGAATATGACAGTTTTAACAACAGCCAATGCTGCTACTTTCATAGGCAATAATATGCCATCCCTGTAAAGCAGGGTAAACGATAATAAGCCAGCTTTTCAGTTTCTTACTTGGCAAAGGTTCATACAAAGAGTAAGAAAAAATACTGTGCTTACAGAAACATGGGACCGACTGATATCTGTTATGAACCCACTTGCTACAGTTTGACGGCCAAATTTGGTACTAATAATCTACAAATAGAAAACAGCAAATCAATTAATTGCCTGTAAAATAAGTAAATATGACTACGCTCTGTAACAAAAGTTTAATAAAGTGGAACATTTCACAGATGCATAAGCAGCTCATAAATTGTCAATTTCAAGCTCTCAAACATATGCAGTTCATGCATCAAAATAGAAAGTGGGATCCATGCAATCAAGAAAAAAGAAAACTTTTGGCATATAAACTAAACCAGGACCATATGTTTGGACTCCAAAACTACATCTGAAATTTACTTCTAGAATATGCTTGACAAATACTACAAAAATTTGATATTCTGATAATCACAGATAATATGTGAGTACTTGAAACAACAGGAAGAGGTAAAATACTGGACCATTAAGAATTAAACATATGGGAAATGATACTGTTCAGGAATCACTTGCATACCACAACTAAAATGGAAAAATCAACTTTTGAACATTTGAAGCATAATCCATAAAAGATGGCTTGGTAAAGAGAATGTGTGAGGCTGTGAGAGAAGAAATACAGTCCCATTCGAACAGCAATAAGATCTAAGACTCGAACTCTTTAAGATATAATCTCACAGTTGGTGCATAAAAGATAGTCAAGGTTATCATGCAAATGATTTCTACAATAGTACGAAGAAATTAAGCACCAAGAGGAGAAAAATTCCAAAAAAAAAGTTCATAGATTCCATTGTAACAGGTTTTGCATATCATAAAAGGAAACGTAAAGAAACTGGACAGGTAGACAAGAGGAAATAGAATATAAATCTAAAATGTAATATAGAAATTACTAAGCACGGTACCCTATGAAAGATCTTTTGCAACAGAACAAACATCGTCCACTATAAAGGACAGATCCTCTTAAAATCTTAATATGCTAGCCCCTTTACAGTTGTCTCTTAAGTTGCAAAAGCAATATAAATCCAATGACAAATGACAATTTAGGATAGCCAATGGCCATTATAATATGTCAAAGATAGATAAGGGCACTGATAAAAAATAAGGTGCAAACTCTACAGAAATGTGAAATGAACATAAACATGCTTAAGAGATAGAAAAATCTTAAAAGCAGAAAATGCATAACACCTACAAAAATACACTACTCAAATTATTTTAAAATTTTGACCTACGTTATGATAATTCAACAATAGCATTACCATTGGCCTTGGAGCCAAATGGCAACTGGGATCAGGTATAAACAAGGGGATGCCAATTCAACCCCCTCCACACTACTGCTGATAAAAAAATGAAAAAAAAAGAAATATAATTGCATCATGCACCACATTTTTTTTTTCAGAATTACTGTACCACATAGTCTCCACTTTTAAGTGTATAATCGAAATCTTCTGCCGAAGATGAAGGAAAACTCAAAGATTCTCCACCAGAAGCATGCACGTCATGAAGAGGCATTTTTTTATGGACAAAACGATAAATGAATCGGTTGTCTTTGAGAGATTTCTGATATGGAACTCGATCTGAAGTATCAAGAACAACAGAAGAAAGGCAACTAGTGGAACGATCACTCTTCAAACTATGTGGATGCCATATTCTGTTTTTTACAAGCTGCAACAGTTGACAAAGGAAAAGGGCACATCATTTTACTAGAACTAAATTTATGGGGTTTACTACCTGTATTTCTTAAAAAGTGATTTCACCTGTGTCTCTTTAGCCTCTAAGTCAATCAACTGATCCCAGCGTCGAAGGAAAACATAATGAGCAGTTGTCAGATGATGAACATGTGAATCAAACAGATCACCTAGTCCACTACTCTCTTTGCTTCCACCATGCACCTGCAGCATTTGAGACGATTAAAGATGAGATTTTCTTACCAACTACACAAAACAATTTGCATTCCTTAAGCTCAAGGATCAAAACATTACCTTATGATAGATTGTACAAACATCAAGATGGCGGCAACTTCTGCACATATTTAGGCTCTGAAATGGAAACATTTATGAAATTAAATAGAATTTTCCACAGACATGTCATTCTAATAGTTCAATAGCAGTCATACCTGTAGCATTGGAGGCAATTGTTGAGTTCTTGATGCCTTAAGGATGTCATTTGCAAGCTCATTTCGACGCATGATTAGCCCAACCACATCAGACCTTTGAACCGTGATTCCCTTCATAAAATTAGGACACAAACACTAAATCATCTTAAAATATGCAGAGTAATAGTTCTCAAAGATGTAGGCGAATCATCTTCAAATATGCAGAGAACTAGTTGGCAGGGAAGTATGTGATTATACCCGTGTCTGATCTGATTGGAGGTAATACAGAAGACCAGAATCAATATGTTTCAGATACCTGGATACATGACAAGTAAAAGGAAAATAAAGAATGATCCCTCAATTGTTCACCAAATTTGATGCCTACACCACCACCACTCTTTATTCCAAGAAAAAGGGTACAATACAGGCATACACACCTCTCAGACATGAGAAGAGTGTACAAAATCACTTGGGCTACATGTTCCATGGATGACTGCAAAGAAGACATTTATAAGTCGAGGAAAAAACATCAGAAATAGAATTCTTTGCAAGGTTTATCAAATAATTTAAGAATCCTTAGCACATACTTTTCAGCAAAGACCATAACTTGCCTGCCCATTGGAAACTTTCCCAGTTTTAAACTCTAGAGGCACAATCTTCTCATCTGCTTTATTTCTGCCTGACTCTACTTTAACGCGGACAGAAGCATCAATCATTCCTTTCAACCCATATTTTGGGGCCCATGCCATCTCCTCGATATCAATCACCTGCATTTAACATGGATCATTATTACAAACTTGTCGGGTATTGTTACAGCACAGCACTAACAAATTCAAAGCTAATGCCACAGTTTTATGACAGGTAAGTGAAAAATAAACTTAGATATACTTCAGTAACAACAAAACAACTGCCAGTTGTGGGCAAATCCTGAATCAAGGCAGACTACACAGGTACAGAAAATATTTTTTACACATGAGGACCTTTTTCATGGTCCATGTAAGCATAAATATGAAAGACTAAATATACCTATGTACAAATATTTGTGCAGTAAGTAGCAGTGAAGCCAATTGGCATGGGATAGTAAGCAATTTAAACAAGAATAAGCGAAATGCTAACCTCAGATATACTTAGCTTTTTCAATCCATTGTCAAGACCAAAATCAATAATGGGGGCTTTTGAATCCTGCATACAACTTATGAATCATCAGCCTTGAGAATAGATGGTCTGCATAATTTCATATGACAGGGACACAAACTCAAGTTTGTGCATCATAGAGATTGTTTTCATTGTCTGACAGGAAGACAAGGTCCCTGTGGCACTAAGATAGTAGGAGAGAGGTGATATTTGATGAATGCATACAGTACTTCATGTGGGAGGTGAAAGAAACTACTTTATTGAGTTAAAAAATAACATGGTTACAATCAAAGGATGCAGAGTAGAAAAGATATGTCAAATCAATTTTGAAAAACTTTTTTATAATTAATGAGAATGACAATTTCTGATGCCATGAAGAGATTTCTTGATACTAGAGAAATCAGAATTTCTTATATGTTGCATCCAAATAATCTCTTTGTCATGAACTACTGATTTTAACTGTCTTTCAGATTTCAGAGAAGAAAAACAATTAAAAATCAGTAGTTCATAATAAATAGAAATAGATCCAATACAACCTATAAGAAATTCAAAGCTGATAAATATCAAGATTAACATTGCAAAAGGACAAGTTCAAGCAAGGATTCCCCAGCTAAACAGATGGAACCAAAATGACAACAATGCTACAATGATACAATAAATCAAATAAAGCATACCTGTGAATCTTTGAACAGGTTGATCCAATTTATTAGTTTAGGAATTGCCTCAACCAAAGTATTGAAGATATCATTTTCATTTACTGCAAAATTCCAGATAATGATCAGCAAGGTTCAACCTTCATATTAAAATGACAAAAATAAGACAATACTAGCATGATAAGGCACACTGAACTATAATAAGAGCATTTGACTTGACAAGTTCAACAACTTGGTGAACCTAGATGATGCTGCCAGGGTGAGTTTTTTTTTAAGAAAAAAAACTTAGTAAATTGGCATTAATATAAATACCCACCTCCACATGCATGCAGGCTTTCAATATTTTTCTGGAGTACTATTCTAGCATATTCCTCCAAAAAGTTTATGGTAGGATTATCTTGCATGAGTCCAGCCTGGAAAAGGAAAGAGATATCACACATCATGAAGATGTATCACATAGAAGCTCGTTCAGGAATACAAGTAAACCTGGAATAAAAAAATTCCAGCAATTATAAGGGAAATGTTATAACATGAAACCTGAAAAATTTGGTGCAGCAAGGTACCAATTAATGCAGCAGTTGAATGCTCACTGCATTTTAGTCTCTCATCTAAAACAGTTCGACGTGGACAACTGAAACTAGCAGCAACCTGAAAGTGTTCTTATCCATTAGGAAAAAATTATCATAAAATAACAAAAGAAACATAAGCAACAGACATCTCTGCAAATATTGCAGCTAATTTACCATTAGAGGAAAGTTCAATAGAACATCAATAAAAATATGTATTTTTAAATTCTAACACAAAGGCGATGAATTACCCGAGTTCCAGAGACTAGAATGTCAGGATGAACAATTAAGAGATTATTGTCACGATCCACGTCACACTTTCCTTGGTCATCAAATTCACCTATCACATTTACAGTATCTCCAGGTGCAATGACACTATAGAACCTAAAATATATTCAAGCAACACTTAGCATATTTGTAGTGCAATCAACAAACCAATACAACAAGCTGTTAGAATTCAAATCCCAATTTAACCAGCATGATATCAAAAGCAGCAAAAAGCCAGAAAAAGCCAGCCCCAAAAAGATTTCGAAAGATGAAGATATCGTGTTCTTTTTCTTCTCTTATTTTCTTTTCCTTTTTTTTTGGTGGTGGAAGATATCATGTTCTTAGGACAGCATTAACAAACCACTAACACTAATTCATGCTAAAAAGAATCTGAAATAAAAGAGAACTTTGTATTCATTAATTTTGATATCCAAACTCAAGTCCCAAACTATTATGCAATCTCCCATTTAGGTTTAGTTGATTTCGTTGTACATTTTACTAATTTAATCCATTAGCATCCAAGCAATCACATGGAAAACCTCAGATATAACCATTAACAAGGTTGGCATGGAAGATAAGTTTTAGGCTTGCTCTTGTTGAGTATGATTTGACAATGGTTATCTTGCATATAAAACACAGCATCAATAAGGTTCATCCCAACTACAATTTAGTCAACATTTGTAAGGAGTTACTAAATTGCACTAGGCTCAGTAGTGTTTGGCACTCTTGAGATCAGCTAAGCAGACAACTGCAGTCATGATTTGGGCATTGTTTACATTTTTTTTATTAGCTTGTGATGGTTCTGGAGAAGAGGACCTTAGGTCTCCATAGCCCCGAGAAACAAACAGAGAAAAAAACTTACCACTCTTCCCACAAATAGACAGTTCGCTCTTCTCCACTTTGCTCATTCAACAATCGAAGAACCTGAAAGGAAATTGATTACCTTAAGTACTTTATCAGGTCTTTGGAAGCAGTGGAGTAATTTTGACTAGAGCTTACAAAGAAACCTTATAAGGGCATTGAGCACCAGATGAATCCGCGGGCCTGTGCTTCTCAGATACCTAACACCGAGATGCATGAGAAGGTATCATCTAGAAGTATTCGGTATTTTCCAAATAAGGGATATAAAATGAGGATGCATGTGGAGCAATAAGCGAAGAGTACCTCCAATACAAGAAAATTATAATTTGACAATGGCACAGCAACACTTTCTGGTGGATCTATTGCTGCTTCTTTTACTAGAGATCCAGCATTGCAGGGCATGTCATAACCATTTCCATCTTGAGTTTTAGATGAATTGACAGTACTAGGTTCTGAATCTTCAACAGAAATTGCATCTTCTACTTGATCCAAAAGCTCAAGCAATGCCTGAGAGGATAAAAAAATACAGACAGGCATATGATCAGTACTGGACTATGTGAACCAGAGCTACTTCAAACTACTAGAATAGAATGGCTCAGTGAATGGAAATAAAAAAAAAAATTATAATCCTAGGCAAAACCTTTTTGTGTTGCCTTTGATCCAGTTGATCTGATGCTCCATTGCATTCAGCAACATTAGAAAGCTGCACTTACAAACAAACCAGAAATAACAAAATCACACACCATACATTTAATGAGTGAAGCCTAAAACAACAAAGAAAGAAAGCAACTTTCATATGTCGTTCAATGTTATCATAGAATCCATTAAAAAAACATGAAGAATTCTGTACTTAATAAACAGTCAAAATATGAGACATTATAGTTACCTTTTCGTGACAATACGAAAGGGACGGCGGAGTTCTGAAAGGACTTTGTCGACCAGCAAGCGAGCAATTAACATCAGTCAAATTTACATCCTGACGTGGGTTTATTCTTTTCAATCCAACTCTACTAGCAGGCACCAAAGATCTGTCAGCACCCTTCCATGGAGGTGAAGGAACCTGCTTATCAACCTTGCCAGCAGTACCAGATGAAATCTGCCCAATTCATTGCTATCATCAAAACAGATGCACACAGGAAATTTAACAATTTAGCAGAAGTTAATGGATTGGAATTGAAAAGCATACCTCGTCATTTAAAGAGGAACAAGGACGAATGCTGAAAGAATTAAGCTTTGAAGTTTCAGCTAAGAGTTGAATGAGTTGGGGCATTTGCTTGGAGACAGCTTGGAGTCTTTCACTAACCGGAGATATCTTCCATGTGACCTCATCGCCACCATCATCCTGGCTCTGCTTTATCAACTGTTTCCACAATAAATTAAAATAAATCGCCTAATTGAATAATAGGTAATTAATTAATTAAAAGAAAACGGAGAAAAATAAATAGTACCATTCCAGGAGAGAACTTGAAGCGTTGGAGAGACACCGACTTGGTGATTTCAGGTGAGACATCCATCACGTTATCGTCGGCATCGAGGTGGTGAGAATTGGAGGGTGGCGCAAATTTAGGGTTTAGAGAATTAGGGGAAATTATAGGGTTTTGAGAGAGGGTTTGGGGAATTGGAGGAGTGGGTGGAGGTTGGGGATTTTGAGAGAGGGAAAGTGCGTTTTGTGTGTGGAGATTGAAGAAATGTTGGATTCCAAACTTGGAAGGTTGTTGCTGCTGCTGCTGCTGCTGCTGTGAGTTTTGATGGTTTTTCTTCGCTGATGAGGTTGAAGAAGAAGACGACTTGGATTTCTTCTTTGGAGGCATTTCCTTCTTCCAATTCGCAGCTCCGAAGGAAATGCAGAAAAGTCGATTTGGGATTGAGGTTTAGTTCAGTTACTACTGATTTGGGGCTCCGCGATTTCCCGCCCAGACTCAAAGGCGGCTATTTTTCATTGATCACTCTTGCTTTTTTTTCTCCTCATTCCATCCGACACCGTTTGGCCCAACCAGCCTTCAATACAACTGGTGATATTTATTGTTTATAAAATAATTAACAAAACGTAACCATTAACAAATTATTATTACTAATAGATTAACAAAAAAAAAAAACATGAGTTTTTGTTTGTGTTCAATTCATTGTTGCAAAATACGCTTTGGTCTATATAGTTTTCGTTCTTTGCATTACCTGGTCCTTGTAATTTTAGTTTACCTTTCAAATATAAAAATTTGTTTTTCTAATGTTTCACTCCCTTGATGTTGTATTAAAATTTAATTTGGTCCTTAAAGCTTTTGAAAAATTTTAATTTAGTCTCTAAAGTTCTTACTTTTACATTTTTTGTCCCTATAGTTTTAGGTGTTAATGTTTGAGTCCTTGAACGTAGCAAACAGTGTGATCTATTTCTTGAAAATTTTGCAAATATTCAATTTGATCTCTAAACATTTTTTATATTTTTATATTTTTTTGTCATTTCTATTTAGTTTTAGATGTTTAAGTTAAATTTTATTTTCCACATTTAATTCCTTAAATATTAAGAGAGATAGAGAAATTCCCCAAAATAATAAAGAATGAGAAACATTAAGGTAAATTTCATTCAAGCCATAATAAAGATATATATTTTCATTAAAAAAACAAAATGAATAAGAAAAAGGGATTTTTAACTAAAGAATTTTTTTTTCATGAATTTAAATTATTAGAATTCATGCGAATATTTATTTAAATCATCTTAAGTTTTTATTTAAAATTTCATGTTGTTAATAAAAAAATATATATGTTTTGTCAAAATAGGAAAAAATGCATAAATAAAAAATGAGAATTTTGACTAAAGAAAATATTTTTTCTCCATGATTTAAATCCTCCAAATCCTTTTGAATATTTATTTAAATTTTCATAGAATTAAATAAAAATTAGCTTTGAAAATAAAAATTGCCTTCGCTTTTTTCTCTATTCCAGATTTGATGCACCAATGTTATTTATAACCTGTACTTATAAAATATTTACAAGTTCATTTATCTTTTATTTTTTATTATTTTTCAATTTAATCTTTAATTAACTGATGTGAACCTTAGCGAAATTAAATGAAATTCGCAAATCTAAGGTCTACCTAATCCAAGTTTGCTGAAAGTAGAATGAGCTTATCACAATGGATGACCTGCTCCAAGGCAACAAGATTATAAACCAACTCAATCACAATGTCTGCACCTGCAGACGAGCAAAATGAGTATAAATTCACAACAAAGATTGATCAATTTTTTGAAGAGTTGAAAGTTCAATCAAGAACTAAGATTGTCAACCAAAGGTCAGCAAAAATCAGAATATTATTAATCAGAAAAAAGTGTGCTGAAAATTATTCTCAAGAGTATTTATACCTCAAGCCAAAAACCCTAGTTTCTCTAATGGGTCACATATAAACCCAATTTAAATAATAATCAACCCAAGCTAAAACTAGCTAAAACTAATCAAAATAAATAAAATAAACAAGTTTGAAACCCAAACAAGTGTTTCCTCACAAAATAAAGAAAGTTTAATAGCCCAACTAATTTAATAAGACAAGTTCGGTTATTTCTGCATTCTGTCTGACAGCAACAAAGCCCAACTTCAAACGGATGGTTCTCTCTCGTCTTAAAGAATTATAAGGCGTACTATATACCGTTGGAAAGGTATGGAAGTCTAGTTTTCAACCCAACTGGAATAACCTCAAATTTCGACATGTAGATCCAATTATGATATAAAAAAAAAGGTAGCGAAAGGTCAAACTGATCGAATCTAGTTTTCTTCTCTCAATCATTGTGTAATGGTCTTGGTTCTACTAACAAGCCCCTCTTGAACATGAATAAGATTAATCACAACTTGCTCTTTATTATTTAATATCCTCTTAAAGTCCATCTTAGCCCACGTATCTTGAAGAAGTCCATTGAAAGCCTCTTTGAACCTCTTAGCTCTAAGCCTTGAAACTGGACCAACCGGAACGTCCAATGAATCCTTTGGTACTTGAATCACATCATTAACTTTCATCACTCTTTTATAAATTATTAGTTCATATATTATTTATTTATTATATTAAGCACGCACATCATCTTTCAATTCCTTAATTAACAAAATTCATGATACTATAAAAACATGTCCATAACATTGATATTGTCTTCTCTTACATTATAAATTAACTTGTAATCTTGCCCACAACATAATACGAGCACAATAACTACTACTAGTAATTTAACAAAAAAACTAAAAGGTATGAATGAGTAAAACACTATAGTAGTCCACAATGTTTTCTCACCCTTTCTTTTAACAATAATTGAAATTGAAAACAACCCAACAACGCTGTATAAAATCCTGGCACACCACACCTTTTTTTTGTTTTTTCCCTTTGAAATTTCCTTGGTGAATACATTTCAAAGTTGTATTTAGGGTCAAATCCTATAAACATAGCATACCCTTGGTTATATTATTATAAAATATGGGTATATCTATGCAGTCTCTTATAATACTCTTTAAGACTTCCTTTCATAAACTCTTTAGCCTTAATTTTAGCTCTTCATAGTTGTATTGGTGTGCTTAATCCTAAAATCATCATTCAATATTGTATAAGTGCTTTATTGGATATGTTTAGGTACACAATAATAATTATAAGCAACTTTTTAGCTATCCAAGTAGAATTAATTACTTTTGTAACAACCCGAAGTTTCATATCAACTCATAATCGAATTTGGTGTTATATATATATATATTATGTCACTGATGATTCTCACAACGGTATCCAGGGGTTTATCATAACAGAATTCATCTCTTAGTATAATGTAATACTCATGTAATTTCACAATACAATAACCTCATAAAAGAGAATATCATATACATACATTCATAACATCGTGTTTACACATTCATACATTCACATCCGTGTTCCATTACAATTATCGATATAAGTCATTTTAGAAGTGCTGAATGGCAACTAATACATTCGTCCTTCCAAATACATAACACCTAAAACATGCTATTACATAGTTCCTTTCAAAATATGTGTGTTGTAACCCAATTTTGGCCCTTTGGCTTTTAATTTAATTTTTACAGGGTTTAAAATGAAAAATTAAAAGATCAGAGATTTATTTTGATGAAAAGTGTGATTTGTCAACTTCCGTGAAAATCAAGGACTATAATGTGCTTTTGTCATTCTATCTTTATCTTCAAGATAATCCCTATCTTCAAGATAATCCTTATTTTCGAGATAATCATTGTCTTCAAGATAATGATAGTTATCCGCTTTCAAATTTGATTCTTAATCAAATTCAAAGTTCAAAGAAGAGAATGAGTTTGATTGAAACTTGGTTTCTCACATGCGAAGGGACTCTGGCACTATAAATACAGATCTCAGGGTATGAAAAAGGGGAAGGGGAGAGAAACCCTAAAAGAAGAGACTCCAAGAGGAGGCCATTACCAGAAACCCTAAAAGAAAGAAACATAAAAAAGGAAAGGGGCGGCGAACCCTATACTAGTCGCCGCCCCCCTCAACCCCTCTTTTTAAGCCCAGTCTCCCTCGACTTCGCCTCCAGCAGCGAACGCCTAGGTAAGTTTCCTTCCTTCCTTGCTAAAATAATTAACTGGTTACTGTTGCATGCATGCGTGAACCTTTCACGCATGGCTGGGCTAGATCCAGCCCCAAAAAGAAAAAAAAAAGTGGGCCGAGTCTGGGCTTTAGGCCTAGCCGACTCAAATTGTGTTTGCTAAGGGTGTGTTTGGCAAAATACACCCTTATGCCTTGTCCATAATTTTTATGCCCATTCTAATTTGATATTTGACCAAACGAACCCCTTTTCGATAACAGAAAATTCCAAAAATATTTGGGGCCTTTGTTGATTTATTTGTGGGCCCCTCGCACTTTGTTTTATTTTTTTTCTTTGTGTTTGTATTTTTTGTACATGTGCTCAATCTGTAGACTATTACTGTTAAATGCAAATATGTCGTGCAATGTTTTTTTTACTTCCATCTAAAAAGGGCAAATAATAATAAAGGATAAACAAGAAAAAAATGACATAGAAAATTTCTTCTTCATATTCATTTTTTGCGAAAATATTCACTGACGCCAGAGTCAGGAGTATCGTATTTTTTGGATTTGTGCGATATTTACCAACGCCAGAGTTGGAAATATTCGTAGGAATTGTTCACTGACGCCAGAGTCAGGAACATAAAAGGAAGAATAAAAAAAGGGAAAAAAGAGAACACATTCTTAGCAATTTTAGATAAAACCAGCAATGCAGCCTGCCTTAGGTAGGACGCTTAAGGGGTGATAACATCTTCCTTTTTGCGTAACCAGTCTCGTACCATAGAATCTCTGTTGACCAGCTAGGGTTCCTAGTGACCATAATACTAGGTGGCGACTCCTTGAATAAGACCTTTTCCCCTAAAAGAACAAGATGCCAGATATCTGTTCTTTTTTCCAATTGAGTGATAATTTTTAATTGGTCGCCGCGATGTCCGGGTGTGACAATGTGGACTCGTGGAAAGGACTTTCCTATACACCTTAATTGTGTGATGTCCCTGTTACAAAAGCAAAATGGATACAAGAGTTAAAAATAATCTAAAACATGACAACAGATAACTAAAAGCATATCGGCGTTACTTCCGTTTATAGTCTAAGTGAGTATAATCCTTTCGTTACCCCTTACATACATAATACAACCTTAATATTTCTTCAACTATAATATCCTCACTCTTACGTCCCAACCTTCCTATAGGTGTGGTAGGGACCAGAGTTAATTCATTTATCGTAGTTATTTTAATGTGTTTTATTCTGGTCATCCTTTGCGACACCACTAATACGTTTATCCACCTTATTTCAACCCAGTCATCCATTCGAATGCCGTTAACCATGGCTAATCCTAATATGACCACCCAGCCATCCATCTCGGATGTCATTAGCCGTAACTAGTCACAATATATACTTTGTTATCCATCTCGGATAGTATTAGCCATAACTAATCACAATATACACACTTTGTCATCCATTTTGAATGCCATTAGCCGTAACTAATCACAATATACACACCTGGTCATCTATTCAGATGTCATTGGCTGTAGTTAATCACAATATACACACCCGATCATCCATTTCAGATGTCATTGGTTGTTGTTAATCACAATATACACACTCAATCATCCATCTCGGATGCAATTAGCCGTAGCTAATCACAATATACACACCCGGTCATCCATCTCGGAAGCCATTAGTCGTAGCTAATCACAACTTCCAATCCAGTCACCCATCTCGGATGTCATTAGCCGAAGCTAATCATAATACTCATTCGAATAATCCATAACAGTTTAGCATTCCCTATAACTCAATAATAAGTCCTTCATAACACTCATACAAACATTTCATAATAGTTTAACATTCATTATAACATAATAATAGACCCTTCATAATACTCGTTCAAACATTCCATAACAGTTTAGTATTCAATATAACATAATATTATATCCTTCGTAATACTCATACAAACATTCCATGACAGTTTAATATTCACTATAACACAATAATAAATCCTTCATAATACTCGTTCAAACATTCCATAATGGTTAACATTCATTAATATACAATAATAGACTCTTTGCAATACTCATTCAAACATTTTATAACAGTTTAGTATTCACTATAACATAATATTATATCCTTTGTAATACTCATTCAAACATTCCATAACAGTTTTGTAAGGCCCGACCCACTTCCCCTTGTAGAATATTGTCCATTATGGCTCAGCCCAACCTGACTTCCACGCCTTACAGTTTTGTTCCTAGCAGCTCATAGGCCCCAAAACGTGTCCCACAAGATTAGGTATCAATTGCCTTAATATGCCCTGATTCTGGACACTCTTCTCTCGATGTTGGATGTTACAATCCCCCCACCTTAAGAACGAGTCGTGCTCAGATCTGATACCATATATAAGGCCCGACCCACTCTCCCTTACAGAATATTATCCGTTATAGCTCAACCCAACCCGGCTTCCATGCCTTATGATTTTGTTTCTGGTAGCCCACAAGCCCCAAAATGCGTCCTACAAGGTTAGGTACCAATTGCTTTAATATGCCTTAGCTCTGGACACTTTTCTCTCGATGTGGGATGTTATAAGTTCAATATTCACTATAACATAATATTATATCCTTCGTAATACTCATACAATAATAGAGTAGTCCATGACAGTTTAGTATTCACTATAACATAATAATAGATCCTTTGTAATGCTCGTTCAAATATTCTATAATGGTTAGCATTCCTTAATATACAATAATAGACCATTCGTAATACCCATTTAAACATTTCATAATAGTTTAGTATTCACTATAACATAATATTATATCCTTCGTAATACCCATACAACATTCCATGACAATTTAATATTCACTATAACACAATAATAAATCATTCATAATGCTCGTTCAAACATTACATAATGGTTTGGTATTCACTATAGTACGATAATTGATTTTTCATAGTAAATTCATTTCGGGAAATTATCATTATGCTAGAAGGGGGTGGAAGTCACCTACCCGTTCCTCCCATGGGGTGTCCTTGTCTAGTCGAAGGTCCGATCACGGTCCCACCACCTAACACATCAATGGTCACAAATCAGCACATTTGCATTCCGTAATCAGACAACTCATCACCATACATATTTCAAGAATACATATGTTCACATTCAAGTGTACCATATTACACAATCATACAATGAAATAGTTACAAGCATTTAAGTCCATTCTGGTATGGACGTCTATCGCACAAAATCGTTAGTGAAAGCTGGTTCACTGGTGATGCGAAATTCGCGAACGAAAACTAGTTCATTGGTAACACAAAATTCGTCAATGAGAACTGATTTGCTGGTGACACATAATTCATCAATGAGAACTGATTACTAGAGACACTAAATTCATCAATGAAAGTTGATTCGCTGGTGCCATAAAATTCGTCAACGAAAACTGATTTGTTGGTGTTACATAATTTGTTAGAGAAAATGATTCATGGGAGACATCGAATTCGTCAACGAAAACTGATTCGCTAGTGATATATAATTTGTTAGTGAAAATTGATTCGCTGGTGATACCGAATTAATCAGCGAAAACTGATTTGCTGGTGATATAGAATTCATCAATGAAAATTGATTCACTTGTGGCACAGGATTCGTTAGTGAAAACTAAGTCGTTGTCGACTTAGAAATCGTCAATGCAATCCAGTTCTATGGTTGACGCAAGAAATCATCAGCGTACTTAGTCTACTGTTAACTTAGAAATCATTGACAAAAACTACATCGCTGCCGACCCAGAAATCATCAATGCGATCCTGTTTTATGGCTGACGCTGAGGTCGTTAGTGCTCATAAACTACTGCTGATTCAGAAATCATCAACTCAACTCAGTTTTATAGCTGGCGCTGAAATCGTTAGTGCAAATAGGTTACTGCTGACTCATAAATTATTGACAAAAACTGAGTCGCTGTTGACCTAGAAATCATCAACGCAACCCAGTTCTATAGCTGACGTTGAAATTGTCAGCGCATATAGGCTACTACTGACTCAAAAACCATTGATGAAAATTGAGTCGTTACCAACCAAGAAATTGTCAATGCAACCCAGTTCTACGGCTGATACTGGAATCATCAGCGCATATAGGCTACTACTAACTCAGAAATCGTTGACGAAAACTAAGTCGTTTCTGACCCAGAAATCATCAACGCAACCCAGTTCTATAGTTAATGCTGAAATCGTCAGCGCATATAGGCTATTGTCGACTCAGAAATTGTTTGCGAAAACTGAGTCGTTGCCGACTCAGAAATCATCAACGCAATCCATGTTGTTGTCGATTCAGAAATCGTCAGCGACCATGTAGTCGCTTTTGGTTTTACTCTTTGCCTCAACTAAGCATAAGGTCTACGTTAAGCTTTCCCTATTTATAGCTCACCCCTAACCAAGTTCGAACATATACCAAATTCAATCTCATTCAAATTTTATAACAAGATCATCAACAATGCAAATCAAATCTCCACATGCATATTCTTCTAAAGAATCCCCTAATCATTATCAAATTCTCAATGGTATTATCCAAATTTATTAATATAATTAGTAGCAATTCAACAACATATAACAAGTTCCATTTCTATGCTATTTCATGCCATTTTAAAGATGTTCATCAAGTGAGGTTTCTTCATTCTTCCTTTTCTTGGCCGGAATATAATTGCCTTTTTTCAATCAATCTTTTGCATGCATTTTATCAAGTTTAACACAAACATATTCCCAATAACATGTCATGCTCACACATTTAACCATTTGATTCCTAATTAAACAAGTTCATCCGTCACCCACACAAAAGCAATGCATTTATATGGTGTGATTTCCACTTCAGTTTCAGCATGCCTCTAAGGTTTAACAACAATACAATTCTGCACATATACCTTCATTTCAACACAATTTCACATACTATCTTCAATCACACATGTAGAAATTAAGTCATTAACATACACATGGATTCTGTTTTGGGTTTAAGCATGATTCTAAGAGTTTAACGAGGTCTTAACCCATGCATTTCATCATCAAATTTCACAATTTGCCTAATTTCTTCACTTGGCCAGCCCTACCTATAAACACCTAAAAACAGTAAAGCCAGAAATGACTTCACCATCGCTGCTGATTTTTGAATCGGCAGCGACGCAGTTTTTGCTGTCGATTTCTAAATTGGTAGTGACATAGTTTGGCTGCCGATTTCTGAATCGGCAGTAACAGGTTTTGGTTGCCGATTTCTGAATCAGCCGTGACACTGTAAAACCCAACAAAAATTAGTGTTGGACTGGCCTATTCTATAGGAGAATTGGAAGAGAAACCAGCCCAAAATAACACAAAAGGGGGATAAGGACAACCTTGTCCAGTACCCAAATACCCTACCTTATTAAGAGCGAGTATAAATGCAAGGGAGAGAGAAAAGGTGACCCTTCCTCTCCCTAAGATCCAACTATAACTCTGTTGGAAACAACTCTCTATCCCAAAAAGAAAACTAAAACCGACCAGCTGCATGCAAATCTTCTAGGGTGCTGCGTGAGAAGAGAGTTAAAGGGAATGAGAAGTGACCAAAAACATGGTGGAAGCATGAGCCTAGATCTTCTTCTAGAACCGACAACAGTCATTGCTGCAACACACACATCCCTTCTCCAAGCATAAATCAAACCCAACTAGCCTGCATGCCACTTTCTTTGAGTGTAGAGTGAGAAGTGAGTTAGGAGATGGAGAGAAAACCAAAACCATGGGAGAAAGAGGAGCCTAGAGGGCCAGCTGAACAATAAGAGAGGGAAGGAAGAAGACCGAAAAAGAGAGGAAGAATAGACCACCGAAACCTACAAAGAACTTGTTAAATTCATGAGGTATGAACTATACCACTTGTTCTTGGGGCCTTGGAACTGAAAAGGAAGAAGAAAACCCCAAGAAAAACCAACAAAAATGGGGCTGGATAGGGGACCAAATTTCAGAACAGTTAACAAAGAAAGTGAACAATTTTGAATCCACAAACTTAGGATGATGGCCGGCTATAGTGAGGGTTGGACAAATATGAGTTAAAGGGGTAAATACAAAGATGATGCCTTTGTTAAAGTTGGACCATGTTGGAATCAAAACAAAAGGTGTATTTGGTGCTAATGACAACAATTCTGCTTGTGTTTGATGAAATTATATGATAATATGTTAGAATGATGTTATACGCAAAATTATGTTATCTTTAAACTTGAAGAGCATGTTAGAGCTAAAAAAACAGAGACCATGTTAGGTTAATACCCAAATTCTATTTGCATGATTGGCGAAATTGCATGTTTATGAACCATATGAATGAATGTATGATTGTGTGTGCTAACGATCCCAGCGTCAACTGTGAAATTATGTTGCGTTGATGATCTCTGAATCGGTAGCCACTTAATTTTTATCAACGATTTCTGAGTTAACTGTGAACCATGTACGTTGACGATTTCAACGTCAGCTGTGAAATTGTGTTGCGTGGATGATTTCTGAGTCGGCAGCGACTGGGTTTTCATCAATGATTTCTGAGTTAGGTGTGAACCATGCACGCTGATGATTTTAGCGTCAACTGTAAAATTGTGTTGCATTGACGATCTCTGAGTCGGCAGCAACTCAGTTTTGTCAACAAATTCTGAGTTAGCTGTGAACCATGTACATTGACAATTTCAGCATCAACTGTGAAATTTTGTTGTGTTGTGTTGACGATCTCTGAGTTGGCAGCGACTCTATTTTCATCAATGATTTTTGAGTTAGCTGTGAACCATGTACGCTGACGATTTCAACGTCAGCTGTGAAATTGTGTTGCGTTGATGATTTCTAAGTCGGCAACTACTCAGTTTTCGTCAATGATTTCTGAGTTAGCTGTGAACCATATATGCTGACGAATTCAACACCAACTGTGAAACTATGTTGCGTTGATGATTTCTGAGTCGGTAGCAACTTGGTTTTCGTCAATGATTTCTGAGATAGCAGTAGCCCATATGGGCTGGCGATTTCTTCCAAGTACATTGTTAGCAGCGAATCAGTTTTCGTTGCTGAATTGTGTTGTTAGTAGTGAATCTGTTTTCGCTGCCAAATTGTGTTGTTTGCAACGAATTAGTTTTTGTTGCGGAATTATGGTGTCAATAGTGAATCAGTTTTCGCTGTCGAATTGTGGTGTCAGCAGCGAATTAGCTTTCGATGTTGCTTTGGGTTATTTGTAGCGAATCGATTTTTGTTGCCGAATTATAGTGCCAGCGGTGAATCGGTTTTTGTTGTTGAATTGGTTTACAACGAATCAATTTTGGCTGCCGAATTGTGGTGTCACCAACGAATAAGTTTTCGCTACCAATTTGGGTTGTTTCTAACGAATCAGTTTTCGCTGCCGAATTGTGGTGTCTGTAGCGAATCAGTTTTCGCTGCCGAATAATGGTGTCTGCAGCGGCTGTCGAATTCTAGGTCACCAGCGAATCAGTTTTCGTTGTTGATTTTTTGCATAGACTCCCATGGCAGAAATGACTTAAATGCTTGTAATGATTTCATTGTATGATTGTGTAAAATATGGAACACTTAAATGTGAACTTATGGATTCTTGAAATAGGTATGGTGATGAGTCATGTGATTTCAGAATGCAAATGTGTTGATTTATGACCATTGATGTTTTAGAATGCAATCGGGTTGTGATTGTTGATTAGCTTCGGCTAATGGCATCCGAGATGGATGATCGAGTTATGCTTGATGATTAGCTTGGGCTAATGGCATTCAAAATGAATGACCGCGTCGTGATCGTTGATTAGCTTCGGTTAATGGCATCCAAGATGGATGACCGGGTTGTGATCGTTGATTAGCTTCGGTTAATGGCATTCGAGATGGATGACCGGGTTGTGATCGTTGATTAGCTTCGGCTAATGGCATCCGAGATGGATAACTGAGTTGTGCTTGATGATTAGCTTTGGTTAATGGTATTCAAAATGAATAACCGGGTTGTGATTGTTGATTAGTATTGCGATATTGCGGTTGCACAAATTAATTACCCTAACTTAAAACACAACACACAAGATAGTATATAGCAAGCAAGGGGTCAATCCAAAAAGGAAGGTTCAAGTCAGATTTTTATGCTATATGATATGCAATTTGGGGGGGGGGTTTAGAAGTTATCTAGGCTAAAGTAAAAGAAAATAGAAAACTATCAAGTGAAAATTAAATAAAACCAAAATTTATCAAGAAAACAAACATTGGTCGCAAGTAAACATCCACCTACAGAAATCAGAACTGATCATGGAAACGAAACATCAATTTATATTCTGAATATTTATCTCTTCTTAACATTCGTTAGTTAACGGATCCGCCGTATAACTAACCCTAACCATCAAACAACCATAATGTCCGCACTAGTAATTTAATTCAATGGCAGCCTTAAGAACTAGATAAGTTGATTAATCAAGAAAACATAATTGTCCGTAGTCTATGTTTGATTTGATTGAATGTTCTCCCTAAGATTAATAATGTAGATCCGCCACAATTATTAAACTCAGTTGCTTCACAAGTTCATATACCACAACTCCGGTTTTGATATCAAACTTAGCAATAGATTGTTTATAATAATAACTTAGAGTCCGCTCTAGCAATTAAAATAAACAATCATAGGAAAAATAAGCATAGGAGAACAAACATATTCATCATATAAACTGAAAAGAAAAGGTAAAATAAATCTCACAGTTCTTGGAATCCGAAGGTTTCCGTGTCCTCATAACCAAGAAAAAGAGTTTAGCCTTGCATGTTTGTTGAACAACTAATCAAAAAGAAAGAAAGAAAACATGATTTCAAGTTTGTGGAGGAGAAGGGGTGTTTTTTCTCTCTTGGCTGACTGTTCTCCCTTCTCTTCTCTCATTCTTTTTATATCCTAGGAAACCCTAGTCTCTATTTTACAAAATAGTCCTCCCTTAAGTAGACAATTTACATTTAAGTACTTCAATAACTATTTTTCTAAAAAAGAAGAAATAGCCTTGCATGAAATCTTCAAGCTTTGACTTAGAGGAGCTAAATTGCTGAAATAAAAATTTGGATGTCGTTTTAGATGCTTCGGAACGTAATTTGGACTCGTTTCTTCATGAAACCTGTTTGCTGGCAGAATTCAGTTGTCATCTTTGAAAAATCATATCTCCCTCATATGACATCTTCTTTGGCTAACATTTGGAGCGTTGATAGGTATTTTAGTCAGGAATGTAAAAAAATTAAGTTTGCATCCAATGGACTTTTGTAGCTTAAGATATTCAAGTCGGAATGTCCGAAGGTCAACACTAGCAGATTGCGAGATTTGACTTTGAAGGCTGTGATTTCCATACTCTTCCTTATTTTATTTTCTTGCCTTAGATGTCCAGAAAGGTATGGATGTTAGCTTTTTATGCCACTGGAATCACTTCATTTTGACCTCTAGAGCTCATGCTCTGCACAAAACATCGACTGAAGGTCAAATCTTCCAATTAGCTCCAATTTACTCCAATTTGCATCTTTCATCCAAAAGTGCCTTCAAAACATAAAACAAAGAATATCAAGGCATTTTATATATAAAACATAGGCAAAACACTAGTTAAATGTGGGTGAAATTATCGAATAATATAGTTGCATCAATTAGCTTCGGCTAATGGCATCCGAGATGGATGACTGAGTTGTGCTTGATGATTAGCTTCGATAATGGCATCTGAGATGGATGACCGGGTTGTGATTGTTGATTAGCTTCGTCTAATGCCATTTGAGATGGATGACCGGGTTATGGTTGATGATTAGTTTTGGAAAATGGCATCTTAGATGAATGACCGAGTTAATTATAAGATTGGCTTCAACTAATGGTATCTGTAAGAGATGACGAGTTCGACTTTTGTGATTAGTTTTGGTTAATAACATTCAAGATGGATGATCGAGTTTAGATATTGCAATTAGCTACAATTAAAAGCATCCAAGGTGGATGACTGAGTTAAGGTGAAGTAATTAACCTCGACCGAAGATTAAACTTCGGCCCCACCACTCCTATGGAGAGGTTGGGGCATATGAATAAGGATAATGCATCTAGCGAAATAATGAGGATTGGACAATGTATATTAGAAGTGAATGAAAAAATGTACTCACCTTCGGTTGATAATAGAAAGTACCGATAACGTCCTTCTAGTTGTTATTATTATGTTTAGATTATTTACAATTCTTATATCCATGTTGTTTTTGTAACAGGGACATCACACAATCAAGGTGCGTAGGAAAACCGTTCCACGGATTCACATATTTTGAAAAGTGCTATGTAATAGTATGTCTTAGGTGTTATGTTGAATATTTGCCATTCGACAATTTTGTAAGGACTTATAATGAAAATTGTAATGGAACATGGATGCGGATGTGCGGACATGTAGATACGATGTCATGAATATATTAATGTGGTACTCTCTTTTATAAGGATGTTGTGTTGTGAATTCACACGAGGATCATATGAAAGAAAGTACTAGTTGTGTAAAATTACTGTTTGGCACTCATGTATAAACTCGTGTTGATAACGAGACTAGAACATGAATGCAAACTCATGAGTATATCAATATGATGTAATGTAAATATAGGAATATGAAAATATAATATTATGGGTATATGTATTAAGTATCCATCTCATGGAAATGTTGATTTATGAAAACTATATTTGTTTGATGCCATGATAAGGAAGGGAACCAAATTACTAATTCGCGGAATGTCATTGTGAGAAGTATTGAGAACTTATATATATATATATATATATATATATATACCATCGATTTTGGCTTTGAAAAAAATCCGGGTTGTTACAGTTGGTATCAGAGCGCCTGGTTTAGATCTTGAGGATTGATGAAAATGATGTTGTTACAATTTATTTTAGGATGGTACACATTCTTTAAGGGGCACAAACCAAGCCACCCTCCATAGAAAGGAGGAGTAGAGGCCGAAATGCCCAAGTTTGGCAGGATGAGTATCCATTGGATGATACTGCTTCCCACACTCCAGCAAGAGCATCTGGGTCCTTGCAAGGAAGAACCACAATAGTTTAAGAAGAACGGGTACCAAATCGGACGAAAGAAATACCTCCAACAGAGATGGGGCAGCAAGAAAAAGCGGAGGCACATCCATTGACCGTACCAACAAGGGTGCCCCCGTCGTGTGTAGACCCAGGACTCCTAGCCCAGATTGTTAAAGCAGTGATGGAGGGCATGACTAGCTCTACGACACAAGAAGTTCCAGCCACACAAATTTTGCAGGTAGCCTCTGGAAGTGTCGTGACCACGGGTAGCGTGGTATTACTTGTACGGTTGGTTAAAAGCATGAGAGAAATGGGCTGCGAACTGTATTTGGGGGAACAAGATGCTGAGATAGGCGGGAGGTGGATTAGGAAAATGGAGAAGATTATGATATAGATTAAATACCCGAGGGCCTACGGGTAAATTATGCTACTCAATTATTATCCGACCAGGCCATTACATGGTGGGAAACTGTCCAACTGCGGCGGGCAACCAAAACACTGACCTAGGGCGATTTCAAATTAGAGTTTGAAAATCAGTTCTATTCCAGATACCATCGCAAGGTGAAAGAATAAGTGTTCTTGGTGTTAAGACAATGTGATATGTCGGTAGGACTATGAAAGGAGATTCCATGATCTCTCACTATTTGCTCTACACTACATCCTAACTGAAGAGCATATGATTGAGAAGTTGAGAGATGGGCTTTGACAAGAATTGAGGCAAGGGTTGATTGCCTTACAGTTTAAATAAGTGAGAGAACTGATTGAGGCGGCACAAGCTTTAAAAGCCTGTATTGGAAAGGGTCTATAAGGACATCAGGGAACAAGTAAAAAGAGAGATGGGGATGATTTTACCAGTAGACTGTCATTTTTAAAGAAGGGAAAAAGTGGAATGTTTGAGGCATCCATTAGGAAGGGAACGGTAGCGATGCCGTTTTACTAACAGTCAGGTGGAAGAGTGATGGGTGGACAGACTTACCCAAAAGCAAACCCATTAGGGGGGATTAGTGACTAGGAGAATGTGCATTACCCTCACTGTGTGAAGTGCGAACAAAGGCATCCGAAAGACTGCTCTGTGTCACTAGGACGATGTTTTATATACAGGGGAGAGGGTCATAGATGAAGAAACTGTTAGTACCTGGGGAAAAGATGTCATTACTATAGTGAAAGAGGCCATTATAAGAAGGAATGCCCTGACAGAAACATTCGAGAAGCACAAAGTATGCGACAGCCAAGTCAAAGTTACCAACAGTCCGTCACAGTAAATAGGCTGGTGAGGTCTTCCCAATCAGGAGCAAACTCTAATCGAGGGAGGCCAGGGGCACAAAATGACCGGACTCCAGGAAGAGTCTTCCACCTAACACAGGAAGAAATTAGGGTTGCATCCGATGTGGTAGCAGGTACACTACCGATGAATAACTTTAATGTGCTTATATTTTTTAAACTGGGTGCTACCCACTTTTTAGTACTAGGAGAATAGTCACCAAAATGGAAAGGGGGATTCGTAATTGGAACTTCGATAAGAAATAGGGTATGAAATAGAAGTAAATCTAATGCCCTAGAATTATATGATTTTGATATAATCCTAGGCATGATTAGCTGAGTAAGCACAAGGCCAGGTGGATTGCTATACTAAAACTGGTACGTTCCAAATATCAAGGGTTTCGTAGTTAGTGATGATGCCATGAAAAGAGGACTTGGGGGTGATTGATATAACATGGGGAAGTGATCGTTTATGTCTCAAGATAGTTAAAGACTCACGTAGAGAATTACCTGATACATGAAAGCAATTGATCCCGATAGATGATTAAACTTCGGCCCCACCACTCCTATAGAGAGGTTAGGGCATATGAGCGAGGATAATACATTTAGCGAAATAATAAGGATTGTACAATGCATATGAGAAGTAAATGAAAGAATGTACTTACCTTCAGTTGATAATGGAAAGTAACGATAATGTCTTTTTAATTATCTATTATTATGTTTAGATTATTTACAATTCTTGTATCCATATTGTTTTTGTAACAGGAACATCACACAATCAAGGTACGTAGGAAAGCGATTCTTCGGGCTCACATACTTTGAAAGGTGCCATGTAATAGTATGTTTTAGGAGTTATGTGTTTGATAAGAACGAACAAACTAGTTGAATGTTTGCCATTCAACACTTTTGTAAGGACATGTAATGAAAACTGTAATGAAACAAGGATGTGGATGTGCGAACATGCAAACACGATGTTATGAATATATTAATGTGGTATTCTCTTTTATGAGGATGTTGCGTTGTGAAATCACATGAGGATTGTATGAATGAATGTACTGTTTATGTAAAATTATCGTTTGACACTCGTGTTGATAACGAGACTAGAATAGTAATGCAAACTGATGAGTATGTCAATATGATGTAATGTAAATATATGAATATGAGAATATAATATTATGGACATGTGTATTGAGTATCTGTTTTATGGGAATGTTGACGCATGAAAACTGTATCTGTATGATGCCATGATAAGGAAGGGGACCTAATTACTAATTCACGGAATGTCATTGTGAAAAGTATCGAGAACTTAATAAAAACAATTTCCCTAATTTTGGCTTTGAAAAAGTCGGGTTGTTACAATAAGAAAGAAGATAAGCTCGATATCATTTAACGGATGTTTTAGACCAAACTTATTGATATGTTAGCTGTCATTAAATCATTAATTCCCTTTGGATGGATCATTACAAGTGTTCATTTTTCATGTTTTTCTGTTATTTGTTAGTATTTGTAGCCTTAAGATATTTATAGTTATTTTTGTCATCTTAGCAATTTTTTTGTCATTTCTTTTTGCTACATGTGTGCAATATTGAATTAAAAAAAAAGGTTTTCCACACACTCATTTACTACTTTAACTAGATTTTAATTTCAAGTGTTGAACATACAAAACCGTGGATTCAATTGTATCAATAAATATCCTTAACAAGCACATCGATCCTATTTATTACAACAATGTTTCAAGATTTATGATATATTGTTCTTGTGGGATTTCAAATGCGAAAGCTGTTGGGGATTCCGATCGGTGATGTTCTGATAGTTTCCAATTGAAGGCTTAGCACACTGGCACGCAATATTTAACGTGGTTCGGCAAATTGCCTACATCCACGGGAGAGGCCCATATTATTAGAGATAAAGAAATGATACAATACAAATACATGGAGGAGGAGGATCACATCCACTCTACTCAACTCCCTTCTCTCATTGCTGCACTTGCAGCTGCTGCAATGGCAGCAAGGCTGCTGCCATTGCAGCCCTACTCTCTTTCTCTCTTCTCTCTTACACACACTCACTATCTCTCTCTCTCTCTCTCTCTCATTTTGCTCTCTAAATGATGCCTCTATTTATAGGCTTCAATGACAGCTCCTTTTGTTCCTTTGTCAACAATGGTGGCTGCAAACTTTGACATTTGGGATGGGCTGCTGCATTTGTCAATGGATGGTGCCGTCCATTAATGGTTGCTTCACATTAATGACAACAATCCTAACAATCACCCGCTTTGCTATTCATGTGGGGCAATTGTCCTCTTGCTTCTTCAGTATAAGCTAGCACCTTGCAGCTCTTCCAAGCTTACCATTCTAAGAGCATCTCTGGCTAAGTTTATAGGTACTTGCCACACCTTTCAATCACCAAAGTCATCAAAGCACACCTTTTCTCACACTAAAGGATCACTAAAACTAGATGGTCTGCCACATCACATCTGAAGAGTGTTTACGCTTGTCTCTGGGACACATAACATTCCCCTTTGAGCGTATCAACCATGCTTGGTCCGAAATGATTTATCAAGCCTCACACCAAGGCTTACAACACCCCCTCAAACAGAAATATCTATTTCCAAGTGTGATAGTCATTATGGGAGTATTTTAATGTGATCACGAGCTCACCACTCTTCCAAGAGTCTACTCATCCAGGAGTTGCGCCTGCCCTCTGTTCCACCCTAGGAACCACGCCTTACTTCTCCGTGAGTCTCTCGCTCTTAGTCCTAAGAGTTCAGGTAGCTCTCTACCTTTAACCATGAGGGCAGCCCATTAAAGGTTGATCCATATTTGTCTTCATACTCTGAGTATTGCAATGCCGTCACTGAGCTCACCACCTTGACAAGAGTTAAATTGTTCCCGAAACCTGCGCATGCCCTCTGCTCATTCCTAGCAGTTGCGTCTTAATGCTCCACAAGTCATCCACTTATTATCCAAGGCAAATGTTATCTAGCTCATTGATCTTTAGCATGGGGGCAATATCCATCAAAGTCAATTCGACATTTATCTTCAAACTCATCATAACCACTTTATTGGCTATCCATACATCTGTCACTCATATCTAGCCATTACATCGGCTCTGGGGCGTTTTGAACTTGGGCTCATATCATGGCCCTCACACCTTCTCTCTAAGGTGCCTTCGCCCGTTGTCATGGGGCGGTCTGAACTTGGGCTCATAGAAAGAGAGGGTTGTGGTATACTCCTTGCAATCCTCCATCTCGATTTCTATGTTTGGAGCTTCTACACTTTTCTGCTTGACAGCTCCACCTACACCAACTCTCAACTCTCTTTGGTGTCTTCGCCTTTCATAGGCGGTCGCACCCCTTTAATCAGGTGCTTTTGCAACAGCTCATCTTTCCATCCTTGCATGCGAAAAGGTCTTCGCTTGTTGTCTTCATCAAGAGCACAAGAGACTTCCTATTATACAATTTCTACATAGTCTCTGCTCTGAGCTTCATCTGGGAACTCTTCTTCTCCTTGCACTTGTTATCTCATTACAGTACCTTATTGGATCCTACGGGTACTCCTGCACAATATCTATGTGCCCTCGTGCAATTTCTGTTCTCCAAATTCTCCCTATTCCTTTCTTATGTTTGACAGCAGCTCATTCTGTCACAACACCTATCCAAGTCAAAATAGGGTGTCAATCTTTATCCCCTTCCTGTATTTGTCTTCCATTATTAGGGTCTTCATCAATTCTCCCTTTGAGAAATCACAGTCACCGAATCTAACTTCTTTGGAGAAATCACCACTCCATCAGATCCTTGAACATACAGAACCCAACTGTTCCTTTTTGCCGTCAGTTTGCTAGTCTTCACCAGTTTCATTACAAACTGTTACATATACGAAAATAGTACCGTATGTATAATCCTTCAACTAAGCAAGTTCCCAGGAAAGATTGGAGGGGTCACACTGGTCCCACTTAAAACCCAATCTCTTAGCTAGAACTTTATAGGCCATATATATCCATCGTATTGTCTTTCCGTATATATAACCATTTGCTAGCTTCATCGCGACTTTTCTTTACAAGTGATCTAGAATATCTTGGTTTTATACTTGATTTCTCAACATCTAGTGAGACTACCAGTGCTTAGATTCCTCAAGATTGGTCTTCATCAATTTTCACTCTACACCTCTAATTGTCCACATGATCGAGTGTCCAGAGCGTCCTAATTTTGTCTTCCCTCAAGAAAATTAAAATTCCCCCACTTAGCAATTCAACACACGTAATTAGGCAAACGTGTGCGACTTCTTCTTCAACATCTCCATCGACCACCATGATGTCCTTCAGATGCCTCCTCATCGGGCAATCTCTCTTAATAATTCACCACCACCACTTTCGGTCTCAATCTCAACAATCAAATCATACCATTGCATCCAAAACAATCAAATTAGCTGGAAACAAGTCTGAAATCATCCAAATCGCATTTTAGATGGCTAAGATTTGCTTAAAACAATTCTGGCTTGAAGAATAGCCCAGATTCAATTTCAAAACCGGTTGCACGTATGATCACCTACACTCGATCCTATCCCTCGGCTCGCGGCTCAGCTCAAACTCTACTCGGCTCAACCCAGCCGGTTCGCGGCTGATAACATGGTTGGTGGGTCCCATTGTGCTGACGTGTCAGCTGACTGGTCGCTGACATGGCATGCCACAGTGCATGATGACGCCATAATTACATCATGCTGACGTCATCATCATGCAGGTCAGTCACGTGGGTTGGGTCAACTGGTATTCGGGTCGGGTAAGCCCATTCGGGCGAAGAAGACGCGTGGCTCGTGTTGGCGCGCGTGGGTAGCCTCCTCGTCGGTGCGTGTAGCCATGTCCCACGTCAGAATTTTGTGCCGTTTTCACCAGTGTGGTGTCTCTTCGTCCTCTTCAAAGTGGTATGGTAAAAACTCCATTTTGACAATTTTCATTTTTTAGCAAAGATCAAACACCACTTTAACCATATGCTCTGATACCAATTGTAGGGAATTCCGACCAGTAATGTTCTGATAGTTGCCCATTTGAGGCTTAGCACACTGGCACGCAATATTTAATATGGTTCAACAAATTGCTTACATCCACGAGAGAGGCCCATATTATTAGAGATAGAGAAATGATACAATACAAATACATAGAGGAGGAGGATCACATCCACTCTACTCAACTCCCTTTTCTCATTGCTGCACTTGCAGCTGTTGCATTGGCAGCAACCTACTCTCTTTCTCTCTTCTCTCTTACACACACTCACACACTCTCTCTCATTTTGCTTTCTAAATGATGCTTCTATTTATAGGCTTCAATGACAGCTCCTCTTGCTCCTTTGTCAACAATGGTGGCTGCAAACTTTGACATTTGGGATGGGCTGCTGCATTTGTTAATGGACGGTGCTATCTATTAATGGTTGTTGCACATTAATGGCAACATTCCTAACAAAAGCTTCTTGCATAAAGGAAGGATAATGTTCAAATTCTTCCCTAAAACATTCAAGTTCGAGATTGTTTTTGATGAAAACGGGTTTGCTTATTATATGTGTTGTGATCATCATCACAATTTTATTGTTAAGAAAGGTTTTGTGCTCTGTAATAGCCATGCCATTTCACATGATATAGAGCTTTTGATAATGTACAATGCTCACATTAATATTGTAATCTGTTACCAATAAATGTTGATCAAGTACTTGTTCAAATATGTTAGCAAAGGGTCGGATAAATGTAGTATGGTTGTCTAGAAGGAAAGTTATGATTAAATTCAAGCATATCTTAATTATCATTTCATTTTCCCTTATAAAGTTATTTGGTGGCTTCTATAATTCCTTATTCATCCAATAAACCATTTTATCGAATGAATACAAGTTCATTTATCATTGAAACAACTAAATGTCTTTTCAAGCAATGAATCTCTTCCATTGGTTCTTATGAGGCTAGGTATAAATAAGACAATGCTTACCAAATAGTTTAGACTAAAAAAAAATGATTCAAACTTACAATCTCTTTATTATTCATAATTCCCAAACAAATATGTGTGGGATGCTAGCTAGAAAGAGTATCTTTCAAGATCAAGCTTTGGGCTTAGGGTTTTTATGAAGCTATTGAAACTACCACATTCCTGTAGCTTAGATAGTTTATTGGTATCATTGTCCTTGTTTGTGAAGTTGCTGGCCTAAAGATTCTTTTCTCTCAATTCTAGAATTAACGCACAATCATACAATATTCCATCTAAAAGCTTCTTTTACTATGTTGAATCTATATTTTTTTAGATGCAATCTTAAAAATTATATTGAGTATGAACTTGAACAACTTTTTAATGTTGAGCCACATCTTTTATGGACCACAATTTATCAATTTCTGATGTCTATCTCTTGATTGAAAAAATAAATAAACTTTTGAGAGGAGAGCTTAATTATGATGTAGCAGCTAGTATTTTTTCTTTTTCCTATTTCTTAATGAGTGTAATAGAAATATGTGTATGAATATGTTAGCAATGTTGTGATAGCAAAGGAATATGCCTTCATCTTTGTCCATGGTCATGGAGGAATTAGAAAGACCTTTTTTATGGCATAAAATAATCAATCGAAGGGCTTGATTGTGTTGCCTTATCTAATATTAATTATTGTCTATTACTTGGTGAACAAACCACTCATTCAAGATTCAAATTTCCTCTTACTATTGATAAAAATCAACTTGTGAGATAAAAAAACACGCATCTTTCATCTTTCATGACTCCTTAAGATGACAACACTTATTACATGAGATGAAACTCCAATGAATAATAGATGTTGTTTTGAAGCATTATATTGTTTATTATGTGATGTTCTTGAAAATAGTAATGTTGATTATAAAAATAGACCTTTTAATGGAAAAACAGTGTTATTGAGAAGGGATTTTATCGAGTTCTACCTATTATTCTTATAAGAATAAAGGAAGAAATTATACATGTTTCTTTAAGCAGCTCATCACATTGGTCAAAATTCATTGTTTTTTATCATTAAAGGAATATGGATATTTCATTTGATGGTCTAGATGATGGCCAAAAAAAACAAAAAGCTCTCCTTACCTTCACTAATTGGATTCTCTTGATTGGTAATGGAGAAAATACAACTTTTAATTCTTTAATGATTGTGATGCATGCTTTATTAAAATCCCTTCTGATCATCTGTTTTGTAGAGTTGACCCGATTTTAGCTATTGTTTTGGCTATTTATCCTAATATAAATATGAATAAACTTAATGATTTCTATTTTAGAGAAAGAGTAACTGTGACATTGAAAAGTATTACAATATACTGAAATAAATGATATCATCATTAATATTGCACGTGGGTCCAAACATGTTTATTTAAGCACAAATTCAATTTGCACCTCATCTAGAGAAATTTAACAATGTTGATATGTTATATCCAACAAAGTTTATCAATTAATTAGAGTTCAACAATGTCCCTTTGTATGTATTGTCTTTGAAAATTGGCACACAAATTATGTTATTACAAAATCTTAATCCATAAATTGGATTATGCAACGAGACAAGACTTGTTATAACATAACTTGTGGAGAAAGATATAAAGGCACATATAATAACAAGGTTGAATATAGAAAGTCGTGTGTTCATCCCAAGAATGTTCCTAATAAATGAAGGAAAATGTTCATTCATGATAAAACAAAGACAAATTCCTTTAAGGTCAGGTTATATAATGACAATAAACAAAAGCCAAAGGAAATCACTGAAGATGGATGGTGTTTTCCTCAAAGAACAAGTTTTCACATATGACAAATTATATGTTGTTGTTTCAAGAGTAAACTCAAAAATGGATCAAAATTATCACTCAGAATGTTTTGAGTGCCTTGACTCCAATTTTATTCTTTCAAATGTTATGTCTTATTGAATTTGTTACTTACTTCTCCCCTCGTGCATTTAATTTCCACCATTATTGGTATAGATTTGATTTTAAATGGTATTTAAAATGGTTATTGTTCTTTAAAAAGGCCACGTTCGATTGAAGTTCATTTTCAAATTTAACCAAGTAGTATCCATCTTGGCTTTTACCAAAAAAAGAGTGAGAAAAAGCCTGGCAAATGCATCTATGTGTTATTTTCCATAAAATATTTTACTCTATATTCTTTTTCCTCTACATTGATCACTACACCATTAAACAGTTTTACTGACAGATTACTTCCGTCGGTGTAAGACACACAATTCGTTGGTAAAGTTTTTGCCGACGGTCTTATCGAAGGAATACGTTTGTCGGAATATTGATCGTTGGTAATTCCCATTTATGTTGGTAAGTCTGTCGGCAAAAAAAAAACACCGATGGTTTTACTGACGGGAAAAACGCGCCAAAAAACAATTCTCGCTAGAAATTTACCGACGGACGTATTCCATCTATATTCCCAATGGTAAATCACCAATGGCCAGTCCGTCGGTGATGGTGGCATGAGCCGTAAATATTTCAGAACTTTCTATAAAATACTGACGGATATAGTCCGTCGGCAATGTCAACAGTAAATCATCGACGGACTAGCCGTCGGTAATTGTGGCATGGGCCGTAAATTTTTTTCAACTCTCTGTATAATACCGACGGACCGATTCCATCTGGAAGGCCGTCGGTATTTATTTAAAATTATTTTTTAAAAAAATTATTTAGAAAAAATATTTTTTTTTGAAATATTATATTGATTAATAGTTAAAACAAATATTAATTAACCAAATAAAATTGTATTAAACATTAAAAATATAAAAATAATGTTAAATAATATTCATCCAAATATTCATTACAAATTCAATGTGTTAAAAAAAAATTCAACTAGAATAACGGCGGAGCTGGGGAGGAGGAGGAGGCTGGTTGTTCCCGGGATCGTACGGCCAAAAAGAGGCTGCACATGTATCATCACCCATCCTTGATCTAATATCTATGACCATTTGATGGAGCTGATCATAATCCGTCAAGAGTCGTTCATATTGTTGTTTCAAGGCCATAAACTCCTCAAACTGGGTGCTCGATACTGATGGAGAGCTCCCAATGGTTGAGACACTACGGGTCGTCCGCAAGTTTTTGGCCGTAGTGTTGGAGAGCCTGTAGACCCTATTTTTATCGAGTCCACCAGATGATCCTACCTCAATCCACAAATCCAGATCGAAATCCGAATGGGTCGAAGGATCGTCTCCATATCTCTCCCTCAACCGGCTATTATAGGTCTCATGAAGTTTTTTTTTTAAAAAATCATCATATTCAATTCAAGAAAATAATAACTTACGAAATAAAATGATTGAACAAACATACCACAAAGTGTTGAGCACAGTTGTCCACGAACTATTACACTCCCTTTTAGCGGTCTTGACTCCGCACGTGGTCTCTACAAACAGCTCTATTGGGCTCAGCTCACGTCCAAGAGACATAATCTGTAAGGAAAAAAAATATTGCAAGTTAAATATATTTATAAGCAACAACAAATTAATTAACGATATATTTCATTTAAATTAATCTTACCATCCGTTTCGCATGTGCACTGAACGGAACGGAGCCGCCAGTGTGTGGGGTCACCGGACTGTGAGCGTTTTGCGAACCGCTCAGACGTCATGTGCTCAATATATTGCGTCCATATATCCCTCGAGATGATTGGCGGTTTGCATTCCCGCCAAACCGCCACCTCATTCCATCCTTCTAGACCGTTATCTCTCGCATATCTTTTTGCTTTTTTTTGTATGTCATACCAAAACTCATGCAACCTACTTCCATAGTAACAAATTAGAATTTAGAACATAAAATTATAAAACAAAAAATTATATTATTTTCGATGTTACCTAGTTGCCGCGTGATTCTCCCATAACAAAAAATCATTGTTATTCACGCTATCCCACTCAAATTTATGCTGTGTATAAATAATTCATTTAAAATAAAAATAGTACAGGATATAAAATTATAAAAATAATTTATTAAAAATAAGCTGGAAATTAAAAGTTAACACCTACCTGAAATTGTCGAAACCATGCATCGATATTAGGTCTCCACTCAGGATGTCTGGAAACCTGACTCCATTGAAACAATGGAATCTCCATTGACGATTTAAACGCTGATATTATTGTCCGGGCAGCCTCAATATTTGTGAACCTGAAATTAAATAAAATATTAATTAGTTGTTCATAAATTATGTTATAAATATAAAAAAACTAAAACCTAAACATACTGACATTGAAAGGTCATTCTTCCATTGTGCCTGGTACTTGCGGGTGAATTGACCTCACTATGAAGGCACACCGCCTTTGCGCTGTGAAACTGCGCTAGAAGAGGCAGCATTACAAGTTGGCACATATGCCTCTTTGTGATCAGCACCTAAGGATAAGTTATCCTCGCTGCTAGAAGAACTAGCTGCAACTGTCTGCTGACGAAGTGCTGTTGATTTCATTCTACGCATTTACACAAATTTATCCGAATAATTACATAATTAAATTCAATTATTTAAAAAACATTCGGCAGCACCTCCCCTATACTGGAGACTACCCACAATTTTCAAACCTGCAAATATTTACAATAACCACAAACCAATTGACTCCATTGGAAAATCTTATACACAACCTAACATCTATAGAAATTTAACATCTATATATTTTAACCTAACATCTATAGAAATACATAAATGACAATTAAAATTAATAGAAATAATAAAAAACATAACAAGCAATAATAGAATAAAATTGAGTTAAAATAATTAAATTTAATTCTTCATTTCCAATTACCATTTCCATGGTAAATTCAACCATAACAATTAAAATTCAACAAAATTTTCAAATAATTATTACAATACAATTTCATTCTATACATCTACACAAATTTATACGAATAATTACATAATTAAATTCAATTATTTAAAAAACATTCGCCAGCATCTCCCCTATATTAGAGACTACCCATAGTTTTCATACCTACAAATATTGATAATATCCACAAGCCAATTTTCATTCTACATATCTATATAAATTTATACGAATAATTACACAAATATTGCAAAATCTTATATACAACCTAACATCTATAGAAATTTAACATCTATATATTTTCAACTAACATCTATACAAATTCATAAATAACAATTAAAATTATTCGAAATAATAAAAAACATAACAAGCAATAATATAATAAAATTAAGATAAACTAATTAAATTTAATTCTATATTACAATTAACATTTTAAAGGTAAATTCAACCATAACAATTCAAATTTAACAAAACTTTCAATTATTATGGCAATACAAACAATAAAATAAATTGAACAAAAAAAAAGAAAAAACTAAAGACTTTAGCAATGAAAAATATTTACCTTAATAGTGTGTTGATTTCAAGATTTTATCTACAAACAATACAAAAAAAAAAAAAAAACACAACAAAAATAATAATAACCAAAGTAAAAAAAAAGTAACCAAATACAAAGATAAATAAAGGAGAATCATACCTTTTAATATGTTAAAAACTACAATCATAACAATACAAAAACTCTTTGAGGAAGCAGAGGAGAAGATAAGATGAATGAGAGGAGCCGAGAAAAAAATGAACCGTGGAGGGGGGGTCGGTTTTATACTGCAATTTTACCGACGGATTTCCCGACGAAACGTGAAATAATATTTTCTTGGATGGTGACATTAAATTCTGTTGGTAATGTCCGTCGGTATTTTTTGAATTTTGTACTAAAATTTTGAAAATCCCTCCAGATTTTTCGAAGTTCGTTGGCGAATCCGTCGGTAAATAGGTGTCAGAGCATGCGCGCATTGCATTTGACGCTTCCATCGGTAACTGTGTCGACCGACCTGACAGTCGCACACATTGGAATTTGCACTTTCCGTCGATGAATCCGTCGGGGAACGCGTCGGTGATTGTGGCATTAGCTGTAATGTTTTTGCAACTCTCGGTAAAATACCGACGAGTCGTATTCTGTCGGTATGATCGTCAGTGATTGTGGCAAATGCTGTAATTTGTTTTCAACTCTCAGTAAAATACCGACGGGACATATTCCGTCGGTATAGCCATCGGTAGTTGTGGCAAACTTTTGCATGTTTTGTTTGTATTGCCTATCTATCCTCTTGCACAAACGCTTAAATTGCAAACTTACAACATGCACATCACAATAACAACAACAAACAATTATAAAATAAATATTTAATGTTCCAAAATATCATCCATAATATTACATTATAAAAAAAAGGGCTTTACACTTTCATGTTCTGATCATATTTAGTCAGAATTTTAGTCTTCGTCCTCAATTGAATTGTTATCAGCTTCATCGCACTCTTCAATGTGGTTATCATCTTCTTCATCAACATTCTCTAGTCCACTAGAGCTCAAAACAACATTCAACTCCTTTGCGTCAACATCAACAAGACTATCATCGAAAACATGAAAATTTGAATTTTTTTCTAAGTCAATCGAAGGAGCAACTCGGTATGGTTCAACCAACTCACTAGCTTGAAAGACTTCATCTATCACACTTGTGTCTTCGTTCTCATCCTGAACAACCTCGACATGACCCCTGAGTTGGGTTTTAAAATGGATAACCAATCAACTCTTGATCGGTCCTTTCTAAAGGAAGGGGTGTATGTGTAATAAACTTGTTGGCATTGCTTTGCGAAAACAAAGACATTGTTTACGTTGCAGAGTCTAGCTTTTGAGTTGATTTCAATGAGACCATAGTGAGGATCTACTCTGATTCCTCTATCAGTTTGTCATACCAATAGCATTTGAATAAAAACACTCTATTTTGCTTGCTATGATATTGCAGTTCGACGACCTCTTCTAATCTACCATAGTAGTCAACTTCAAACTCACTAGAAGTCGATCCCTTAATACAAACACCGCTATTGTATGTCTTTCTTCCATGCTCGTATTCTTCAGTATGAAAGACATATCCATTGACAAAATACCCGTTATAGCACTTGACTTTTCTTTCAGGGCCCAGGCTTAGTAAAGACAGTGAAATAGCAACACTACCTCCCATTTGATAAACCTTGTATATCAAATACAACAATAATCAATAAACAGATAATCTATAATATTGACGTACAGTTACCTTGCAAGAGATAATGAGTTTGTGATAGGACTTACATGTGTTCTAAACCACGTGGCAAATTGTTCATCTTGTAATTAAAAGATGTGGGATTCGGTCAGCTGTGAGTTATTGGACAATAAATATCATCGATGTTGCTTTCAAGGTTGTTCTAAATTATATGAGTTTATGATATCACAATATATAAATAGTACATTCTTGAAAAAGTTTAAGTAGTACATCTACTTACTTAATAAAAGGTCTCAGCTCATCACAGTTAAATAGGTAATTGTGTGCTTGTCTGAACTCTATTTCAGACAAATATCTTCCCCTTACGACATTTTTAGGTGTGAGTCATCTAGGATTGGAGAATATTGATAAGTTTCCACTTGAAGGCACTTCACCACCACCATCATGCCGTGGAACACGATTGATCCTCGTTCTCAAATGAGGTTCGAAATAGTATGAGATAAATGTTGAGATCTCCTCAACAATATAGGCCTCGCATATTGACGCCTTAACGTGCACCTTGTTCTTAACCTTTTTTTTTTAGATTGAACAAGTACTTGCATATATAGAATTAAACAAAAATTATCAATTAAAAAAACAATGAAAAAATGTTTAATTATGAATTACATTGCAATTGTAATATCTAACCTTTCGAATGGATACATCCATCTATATTGGTAGATGCTCCATTGAGTCAAAAAATGATGGAGGGAATATCATCTAAATTTTGCATATTGTCTCGACGATATTCGTTTGAAGCCTTTCAATGTGATCAACATTCAACTTGCTGGAGCATATATCTCTAAAAAAATGACTGATCTCCATGAGTGCATCCCATATCCCCTTTGGCAACAAATCACGAAAAGCTAATGGGATGAGTGTTTGCATAAACACGTGGCAATCATGACTCTTCATTCCATATAATCTGCATTCTTCTGTATTAACCAACCTTGATATGTTCGAAGCATGTCCATCGGGAAAATACAGACTCTTAAGCCATTTGTAGACTAGTAGTTGTGCATTTTTCTCTAACACGAAGCTTGCTCTTGGTTTTGTGACCCGTGACCCATCACAAACCAACTCCATATTTTTACGGTTACAGAACAACGCTAAATCCAATCTAGCCTTGATGTTGTTCTTTGTCTTCCCCTTCACATCCATGACGGTGTTGAAAATGTTCTCAAACACGTTCTTTTCAATATGCATGACGTCAAGGTTATGGTGGAGAAGATTGGTCTTCCAATAAGGAAGCTCCCAGAAGATACTTTGCTTTACCAAATTATGGGTCAAACCAAAACCAGAAAACTTCTGCTTACCTGATTGGAGACCAAACACAATGTCACCGTACCCTGATATAACATCATGCGACGCGGGGGTGCAACATCCTTTTCAACTCTGCCAACAAAAAAATCCTTTATGTTCTTTCTGTAACTATGATTTGATGGCAAGAAACGACGATGACAGTAAAAAAAATAAGCTTTACCCCCGTTTGTTAGCGTGAATGCCTTGTTATTTTGCATACAGTATGGACATGCTAGTTTTCCATGCGTGCTCCAACCAGAAACCATTCCATAAGCTGAGAAATCATTGATAGTCCACATCAAAGCCGCTTTCATAACAAAATTTTGTTTCCTCGATATATCATATGTCAAAGCTCCAGAGGACCACAACTGCGTCAACTCATCAATCAACGGTCGAAGACAAACATCTATATTCTGCCCCGGACTGCTCGGACCTGGTATGACTATAAATAAAAACATGAACTCCGGCCTTATACACATCCCTGGTGGCAATTTATAAACCGTCAGTATGACCGGCCAACAAGAATAAGGAGCAGTAAATGACCCAAGACGGACATTCTTTGATTCAGCTGAAAAGTAAGGATGCACACTGTTAAAGTGTTTCCATGCTTCGCCGTCAGAAGGATGCACCATCACTCCATTAACCGCATGATGTGATTGGTGCCATGTCATGTGCTTAGCAGTCCTTGGTGACATGAATGACCTCTACAGTATAGGTGTGATTGGGAAGTATCTAAGTTTCTTATATGCCACGAGAGTCTTTCCCCTACCAGTTCTGGGTTTGTAATGGGAATGCCCACATGTCATACACTCGGTCAGCTCATCATTTTCAATGTAGTATAACATGCAGAAGTTAGGGCACATGTAATTTTCTAGTATCCTAAACCGAGGGGTTTCATCATGGATTTTGCAGTATATAAGTTCTCTTTCAGCCTGTTCCCTTCAGGTAAAATGCTTCTCGCCCATTCAATAATTTTGTCATAACCGACCTCACGCAACCCGTGATTTGACTTGATGGTGAACACCTGTGTTACGACCGATAATTTATTGTGGTTCGTGAAGCCATCCCATAATGGTTCGTTAGAATCTTTCAACAGATCAAAAAACTTTGTTGCATCTGCATTAGGTTCTTCTTCTACAATTGGACATTGACTGACATTACCTTCATTCATTCTCATTGCATCCATAACCATATTCCTGTAAGGATTACTGTTGTCATTTACAACTTCATGCATGTTGTTAGCACTAGAAGTTGACCCGACCACCTTTTCTACCATGCTCTTATTAAGAACAAATAATTCTCCGTGTGCATACCAACACAGGTAATCCTCCATGAACCCTTTGGTTAGAAGATGCATCGTTACAACATTTTGATGCATAAACTTTTTATTTTTACACTTCCTAAATGGACACCTAATATCGCCATTAGTAAAATTCCTTGGAATAGATGTTGCGAAATTAATAAAACCCTGAACCCCGTTACAATAATCCATCCTCCGCAATCCTTGCGGTGAGTCCCGATACATCCATGACTTCTATCGAATCTCTATAAAATTATGACGACAACATGTATTAATTAACTATGTTACATAAATAAATTTGCAAAAATATTGGTTTGCCCCGACATTATCCAACAAATTAAAAAAACACTTATGTTAAATATTCATTATCAATTATAAACGTCCATACAAATTTATACATATATAAATTTATGGTAATCACAACTCCGCAATAGAATTGATAAAAATTAAAACGGACCCGTTAAACAAGCTATTATTTATTTCATCACAACATATCTAATTCGGTGTAATTCAAACAAAGTTTCAACAACTTACAAACAAATACAATTTGATAAAATCTAAAACAAACTATAACAACTACAAAATTATACATTCACACTACAAGTTTCTTTGAAAAATAACAATCAAACAAGTACATACGTTAACAAAATACATATACTAAAAAAAACAATAAAAAATAATAAAATTGACATTTAAATGTTAAAACTAAAAAGGATAGATTTACTTACAAAAAATGATAAAATCCACAATAAATTGCTCGGAGAACGGATGTTGTGACCACGTACAAAAGTATAAGAAACTTGAGTGTTTGTGTTGAGAAGAGGGGGAGAGTTGGGACGGGTGGTTGGTTGCAGTTTAGGAGGGGAGAGTTGGGATAGGGAAGAAGAAGGAGAAATAGAGGAAGAGAGAGTCGGCAGAGTGGGTATAGATTGGCTTTTACCGATGGAATCACCGACGGACACGTCCCGTCGGTAAGTCCGCCGGTGAATGTGCCACGTCACTGTACGGAGATCCCGGTTTGAATCCCTCGATCATTCAGTCGGTAAAATCGTCTGAAAAAAATCTGTCATCACACCGTTGCAACTTTTCAAAAATTGACATATTCCATTCTGTCGGTATATACCGATCGTATTGCCGATGGATTCTATGTCGTCGGTAATTATTACCGACAACAAAGGTCTGTCGGTATATACCGATAAAATTAGAGATATAATTATGTCTGTCGGTAAAAATTACCAAAAAAAATTTCGTCAGTAATTCCGGTGTTCTATGATTTTTTCTGGTAGTGGATCCATTTGTTTTCTACATTTATAGAGTTGTGTTGATGTCAATATAGAGCATTAAGAAATCCAATACAAGGGTATCTTGCTTTGTTTTTACGACACAACCTATCTCGAGTACTATTACAACTTCACCAACTTTACGAGTGTGTTGACCATAAAAAAGAGAGTCAAGTGTGCTTACTAGTAAAAACACTGTGCATACCTAGCCTTTTAACATACATAGCTTTCTTATTGTAGGTTATATATATATGTATATATATATATAATATCTTCCTTATTCCTTCTTATAAAGATATTGTTGGCAAGTTAAAGGTAATTCAACCACTTAAATAGGTTTTAGTGGTCGGCACGTTAACGTCTTGAAAGCAATAAAGAGTTCATTAATTCTTGAAATTAAAAACTTGGCATGTTATAATACATTAATTCTTGTTCTACTAATGGTTCAATTAGCATCCATATTGCATGCATTCTATTCCTTTTGCATTAGCCTTTTTACAATTCTTCAGGGTAATTAATGAGCTTGTGTCACTCTCGGGGCCACCTTTGCAATAACCTTTGACGAGGCTACTCTCCACTAGCTCTAGTCTCCAATCATCATTACATTTGCTAGCTTTAATGTCATTGAGTTTGTGGTTTGTTCTTTTACTCATTAATGTGTTTTGTTTTACACAATAACTATTTTATTTCTTTAATTTCATCTTTAAACTACATCTTATCGAGCTTCTATAACAAACTTTGATTTATTCAAAGTTTGGTAGTGCCGAAGCTATCCACGATCGGACAAGATGCTTACCAACTCTGCTGCACTAGTGCCATGGTTAGAGAACCGATTTATTAATATCCTTTCTGAGATTTCAAGTGAAGTAAGGGAAAAAAAAGGTTTTATATTATGATGTGATTGATTTTTATATGATCATTTTTACCAATTCTTACTTTTCATTTTATATTATTTTATATTTTTATTTTATTTATTTATTTTTATTTATATATAGAAAGAGATAAAAAAAAATTCATGGAATCACAGGTTTTGGAGTGAACCTTTAGCATTCATGAATTCTAGCTAAACATTAGCCATAATTGGATTGAGACTTATGATATTGAAAAAGACATGAAATTTATCTTGAAGAGGTCTAACTGACTTAATTATACATTTTACTAGAAATTTTATGAGGTCTTAGCAAATTAGGCATACTTTTCTCTATATATATCTAAATTAAGCTATCTTAGTGTCAAAAGAAATCTAAGAGAAAGATATACAATTTTTATTTTTATTTTTATGATTTTCTTAAAATAAATTAATTTGATATAGAAAATAGGGCTAGAAGTCAGAGATCAAAATATACTAGTTTTGAAAAGAAAATAAAAAAAACAAATAAAATGAGATTTTAAACCAAAGAAAGATATAAGCTCAAGAAAGATACCATCACCATAGCTGATAAAAGAGGTTTTTTTAAACCATTGAAATAAATGGAGAAACTAGAAGGACAGAACCAAAGGAAGTTAGACTTTGCAATAGAGTGCGTGTTCAACTAATTCTAAACAAAAGAGTCTTTATTCTTCTCTGTAATTTTTCTTTGATGTTTTTCAATTAGAACATGACTTATTTCAAATTAATTATCATCTAAATTTTAATTTTTATGGATTTGATGTAGTTTAGTTTTGATTACATAATTTAAATGTCAAATTTGCTTATTTTCAAATTTTTTAATGTTGAATGTTTATCCTTGATCTTATTGCTTAATTTTTTGGCTAATTATTGTATGGTTTATTGAATCATAATAAGATCGAGATGTAATTTATGATTAGAAGCTTTCAAGATTAAATACCATTATTTGAACAAAAGTTAGAGATACTTTACCGCGATTAGAGTGATTTTAGATTAAGAAAAATCCAAAGAACTCAATGAAGCTTCAATTAATTTAATATGCAAAGAGATATATTGAATTATTAGGTGAAAATATTTTTAGTGTTGTTCAAGAGAAAACACTGAATAATTAAAGGATCTTTTAATCATCAACATGAAGATATAAAATTTTATAACATGAAATAATAAATTGTGTGGGAATAACTAAGTGAAATCAAAAGCTCTAGATTTTTTTTTTATTATCTTTGTTGTAACCCATTTTTGGGTCCTCGCACAAAAAAAGAATTTATTGAAGGGTTAATTGAATTTATAGAAGGTTTGATTGCAAGAAAAATTATTTTTTAAGTCAATTTGGGCTTTAATTAGAAAGAATTAAAGTTCAGGGGTCAAATTATAATTTTTAAGAGTTGATTTTATCAAATCAAGGGCTTAATTGCATGAATAGAGGGACTGAAGTTTAGTGGCCAATTGGGGACTTCATTAAATAAATACAAAACTAAGGACCAAACTGGAAAAGACATGTAAATAGAGAGATTGAAATTGACCGAATCAGGGACCAAATTAAAAAAATTGAAGTTTATGGATCAATTGAGGGTCAAAATACACAAATTCAAAACCAAGGACTAAAGTGAAAAAGACGGCCAACTTTAGGGCCGATGATTGAAGTTGGCAGGGATGCAATTGAATTGATTCTTAAAATCAAAATTGCATTTGAGGACTTAAATGAACAGAGGACGAATTGAGGACTGATTTGGAAGTTGATGTTTTTTAGCACAATTTTTATTTAAATGAAACGACACGTTTTGTCCAAAACAACACCGTTTCATGTTTTTTTTAAAAACAAAACAGTGTCGTTTTAAGCGACACTATTTCTTCTTCTTCTTCCCCTGGACGTGCAACAGGGGAAGATAAATTTTTTGTTTTTTCTTCTTAATTTCTTCCTGCCTCTCTCTCTCTCCTCGCGTGCTCTGTCAAAACCCAAAGCTCGACGCCACCCACGCCCCCTCATGATGAGAAACCTGGGGGTCATGCAATGCAAGCAACGCCCATTGGCCACCTCGCTCGACGCCGTGACAGGGCAGGAAGCCCGCACTCCTCATGCACAGCGATAGGGCGGGGATAGGGTCGATCCTGCTCCCCTTTCCCCCTATAAATACCACTCAAAAGGAACACATAAGGGAGGAAAAAAGGAAAGAGATGAAAGAAGGAGAGCAAGGAAAAAAGACGGGGAAGTTTGAAACAGGGGGGATTTGAGAGGAAAAGAAACAGGGAACAATAGGAGAAAGAAAACCAGGAGAGTAACTAGAGTTAAACAGAGAGAACCAGGGAAGAAAGAAACGAAAAAGACAGAAAAGAAAGAAAAAAAGAGAGAGAAAGAAACAGGGCAGAACATGGAGTACAAAAGGGGGAGCCGATTGACAATGAAAGAAGAGAAAGCAAAACAAACACCGGAAAAAAAGGAGTGGACAGTTGCGTCTCGCCGCTGCTTGGAGCTTCTATTCGTGAGCCACGACACCGTCACCCATATTCTCTTTGTCGATTTCTTGTTGTTTATTTGCACGCAGAAACGTGCGTTGTTCATGTTTCTGCAGCAAGGAATATAATTAGCTGGTTATTATGCATGAGCACAATAACCAGTTCATAGTCACTCCGGGCTTGACAATCAGCCCAGTCCACGCACCTGGGCTGAGTCCGGCCTTATAGAAATAAGTTTTTTGGCCGATCTTGGCCCAGTTTTCCCAATGGGCTTGTAGCGGCCCGATGCCTTTTCTTTCCTTTTGGGCCGGTCATGGCCCATATCTTGTTGGGCTAAGACTCAACCCATATATCTTGGGCTAGCCCAATGCCACCATAAATACATTAATATTATATAGTATACAATATATATATATATATAAAGAAAAAAACAATCAAAAAATTTTCAAAAATCTTTCTAAAACATTTGTGATTTTCTCGTGTATTTTTTTTTAATCTATTTTGCATAATATTGGTTTGTATTTTATATCGTAAAGATACAAATCCGGTATTAAAATACCCGGTTTTCGTCAAAACATTGCAAAAAAATTATAAAACAAAAACAAAAAAATATTTTATTTTTATGCATATGACCAAGTCTCTCAAAGATAAGAAAACTCATCATATCGTATTTTTATACAACAAGAAAATAATAATATATGTTTTAACATGTTTTTTTGGCTTTAATAACCAGTTTATTAAAGCCATGAGAACTAGGCAAATATTTCAAAAAAATACCCAAAAAAACAAATTTTCTTTTTTTTCTTTTAGTATTTAGATTATGAATTTATACGTAAAATATATTCCTGATATTAAAAGGGAAGTTCCTTTTTATTGATGTTATAATGGTTAGATTTTTTACCCGATAAGATAAGGACGTCCTTACTAAGGAGGACTTTTTCTTAAACCATAGACGGACCAACAATTAGAAATACAATAACACCTTATCTTTTTATCAGACAATTAAACAATGCAGTTTACCTTAAGTAAGATGTATTTAGGATGATAATACCTTCCCTTTACGCAACCAGTCCCCGTATCCGATCTCTGAGACCAGTTAGGGTTTCTAGTAACCGAAATACTAGGTGGCGACTTCCTTTCCCGCTTTCCACTAATAAAAGACAAGGAATCATTGTCTCCTCATATTTCTCGATTTCCATATACTTACATGAGAGTGGAATAATCGCCGCGACGCCGCACACGTGCGACAATCTTTACAACCTTAAATTTTATTCTCTATTGTTTTAATTTACTTTTTTCAAGTACTTTAGTTTAATTTATGTGGTCAACTTTATAAAATTTAACTTATATTTCTAAATAATAATTAATTTGATAAATTTCAATACTTAATAGCATAATTAGTTCTTATGGGTTTGACACTCTTTTCTTTATAAAAGATATACTACTTGTTGTGATTTTATTCATTTGCAAAGATTAATGACATCATGTTTCTTTTCTCTAATTTAAAGTTTTCATTTATGATAAGTTGTTTATTCATATAGGTTTAAGGTCAATTATATTGTAATCCATGGAGAGGATATCATAAATTCTCTTATGGTTGGCAGGGCAACTCAAACATTTATTTGGATCATCAACACATAACACATTACTATGTATATGCTGAGAAATCCAATGGCATGTTTGTTGTTATGCCTCTAAAATAGCTAAATTGAACAAAAACCAGATTTTCTAGCTATGCTTGGAGCATTTAGGTCAACCGATGTGACATTATCATAGCAAACAATGTGACATTATCATAGACTGTTTTTAATGAGAGGTCTAATAAAGATCTTGATAGGCTGTCATACCAAACTACACATCTTCTACGTCTACTACTGCAAACACTCTTGCGACTTCATTGAGCTCTATCACATCCTCACCATCAAGTCCTTCAATTTTCATAAAAATCATCCCACCACATATAATCACACGCGGTTCCTTGCCAGCCATACCTTCTTCAATTCCATTTGAAGTTTGCTCAAAACGCCCTCTTCAAACAAGAAAAAGGCTGCAATTTCAGACTGATAATACTACACAAAGCAGGTTTATGATATTTATTTTCCATGTTTCGCTTTTAAAAAATTGACTATTTTTATTTTTATCTTTTTAGTGCAACAACATTCAAACCTGTGTTGTTCTATGTTTGAATAACACATATGAACAGCCTTTTCACCTACTAAATTCTTCTTTCTAGGCATCAATTTCATTGATTCTCATGGCAAGACAAAAAAAAAAAAAAAAAACTTAACATGCTTATTCTTTGAAATTGTTTCTCACTGTGTTTTTTTTAAGGTATACTTTGTACTCTTGCATCAACCAAACACTATGATGGATTGGTTAAGCTTGTTCACCATGAAAAAGACATTGTTTGGTGAGCAGCTCTTGCTGCCCTATTCTTGTTTGTCTACTCGTTCATTTTTCTTTTTTCTTTTTCCCTCTCCCTTATATTTTTTCTTACTTTTGTTGTTGTTTTGCTTAAGCTTTTTTTCATGCGCCATTATTTGACCTCCTATCTCTTGCAATTTGTAACTTTGGCAACTCAGTTTCTTGCTTCTCTTTTTTACCTTGATCAATGACACATATATTGCACTATAGGGCTAGTAGCTGTACATTTTGCCTAGCATTTTACAACGTTGAAGAAGCTTTGTTTGTCTGCTTTGCAAAAGTTTCTTCATCAGTTTCTTGTTGCAAGCTCTTCTTTTTTATTTTTGGCAAAATTGTAAGGTAGATTTTTTGGATCAAAATGTAGAAAAAATTATTTTTTTCAAAAAAACATCAAATTAATATAAATGGCAGGCTTTTAGATTGTTTGTAGAGAAAATTTGATAAAGCGTAAACTCATTAAAACATAAAATAAAAAATAAAAATAATGTTATACAAATAAATTTTATAAACAAAATTTTCATACATGTGGCTGTTAATTTTCTTTTAATGAAAGACCAATCATTTAAATTTATAAAATTCATACTTTATAATTTACACATTGACACCAATTTATATAAGAATTAAGTATGAAAAAAATTATGATGCATCCATATTATTTGATAGTTTTACCTACATTTACCTAGTATTTTGCATATGTTATATATATAAAATATCTTTATATTCTTTGTTTTATATTTTGAAGGAACTTTTGGATGTAAGATTCAAAAAGAAGTAAATTGGAGATAATTGACAGATTTGACCTTCGATCTATGTTTTGTGCAGAGCTTGAGCTCTAGAAGTCGAAACGAAGTGATTCTAGTGGAATTAGAAAGCTAATATCCATCCTTTCTGTACATATATGACAAAAAAAAAAAAAAAAGAGAAAAGAGCATGGATATTGCTAGAGTGGACTCTAAGTTATTAATGTAGACAATCTATTGCTAAGTTTGATATCAAAACCAGAGTTGTGGTATATGAACTTGTGAAACAACTGAGTTTAATAATTGTGATGGATCTACGTTATTAACCTTAGGGAGAACATTCGAACAAATCAAACATAGACTGCAGACAGTCATGTTGTCAAGATTAATCAATTTATCTAGTTCTTAAAGTTGTTATTGAATTAAATTACCAGTGCGGACACTGTGGTTATTTGATGGTTAGGGTTAGTTATATGGTAGATTCATTAATTAACTAATGTTAAGAAATGATAAATATTCAAAATATAAAATTGATGTATCGTTTCAGTGATCAGTTTTAATTTCTGTAGGTGGATGTTTACTTGAAATCAAGGTTTATTCTCTTGATAATTTTTAATTTCGCTTGATAGGTTTTTGTCTTCTTTTGCTTTAGCCTAGATAACTTCCAAACAACCTCCCAAGTTGCATATCATATAGCATAGAAATCTAACTTAAACCTTCCTCTTATAATAATATGTTATGCCCGATCTGTAAATAATTATTATACATCATCATGATCATCATAGTATTAAAGTTGTATTATGAATCAACTCGTTATGTCTGTAGCTAGAAAAATAATTGACAATAAAAAAAAGGAAAAATAATTGGCTACTTCCAATTAATTTTGAGAATTTAATAAGCATGGATGCCAGAAAAACCAACACCAAATTTATCGAAGTGTTCATTGAGATGAATTAATTAGAGTGAAAAAGGACAGTTTGGTAACCTCAAATCCATGAAACACATCTCTCCCCATTAAGGTTGTCGCACGTGTGCGGCGTCGCTGACGAATATTCCAACTCTCATGTAATGTATCTGGAATATATGAAATATGAGAAGACAAGGAATTCTTGTCTTTTATTTGTGAAAAGCGGGAATGAGAGTCGCCACTTAGTATTTTGGTCACTAGGAACCCTAACTGGTCTCAGAGATCGGGTACGGGGACTGGTTGCGTAAAGGGAAGGTATTAGCACCCCAAATACGCCCTACATAAGGTAAGCTGCATTGTTTAATTGTCTGATAAAAAAATTAAGGTCTTGTCGTGTTTTCTAAATAGTGGTCTATCTAAGGTTTAAGAAAAGTTCTTCTCCGTAAGAAGATCCTTATCTTATCGGGTAAAAGTCTATTTGTTCTAATGTCTATAAAAGAAACTACCTTTTTAATATCAGGAATATATTTTACGTATAAATTCGTAATCACAGATACTAAAAGAAAACAAAATATTTTTTTTAGAATTTTTGAAATATCGGCCTAGTTCTCATGGCTCTAATAAACTTGTTATTAAAGCCAAAATGCATGCTAAAATATATTTTTGAATTTTTATGTTTTCTGTATAAAAAAATGATATGATTTTTTTTTATCTTTGAGAGACTTGGCCGTATGCATGAAAACAAAATATTTTTTTTGTTTTATAATTTTTTGCAATGTTTTGACGAAAATCGGGTATTTTAATACCGGATTTGTATCTTTACGGTGTAAAAATACAAACGAATATTACGCAAAATAAATAGAAAAATACACGAGAAAAGCACAAATTTTTTAGAAAGACTTTTTTGAAATTTTTTATTATTTTTATTTATTTATTTATTTTTAACAGTGGATTACTCTCCACTGTTCACATGCTACGTGAACAGTGGAAGAAGAAGAAGAATAAGAAAAGGAAGGGGAAGGAGGCTGACTTGCGGTGGAAGCTTGGCTGCGACGAGGAGGTTCGGCCGGTGGCTCAGTAGGCTTCGGTGTCGGGAATGGTGGCCGGTGTTGTTTGCTGGTGAAGGAAGAAGAAAAGTTGCAGAGGAGAGAGGCTCGACGGCGAGCTCACTATATGAGGTGTTCGGGCGGTTGCTTGTGATGGAGATGGAGGTGTTCAAGCCGGTGGTGACGATGTTGGTGGCTGAACGCCGCGGTGGAGAGAGAGAGAAGAAAACATTTTGCTGGCAATGGAAAATGAGGGAGGGAGGCTGGTTTTTTGGCTATCTTTGGACCCAAATTTCTCTACCATTGAAGCATGAAAATCACATCTATTTATAGATAGTGAAAGAGGAACACTTTGTCTCTTCTAGTGCCAAATGTCGACCCTTGGTTCGACCCAAAAACACTCCAACTATTGCTTTAAAGAAGCAATGATGAACTGCCAGTTTTGTGCAGGAAAATGGCTGGTCGGGTTGCCTACTTTAGGGCAGTTTCGCCGCCTTTGCAGCCTCGATAAACCCGAACGGCTTATACTAGCGTGTAGTCAGGTATCATAGGATCGTTTTCGTGCAGGTTTCATCTAATTTGGGGGAAGGAACGAGGCATCAAACACCTTGGGAAGGAGGCCCCTTGGGCAGCCTCATTGGAGAAGAAGATAAATAGTAACTTTTCTGCCAATTACGCTTTAGTCCTTCAATTTGTGACTTATCTCTAATTACACCCCTGATTGGCTTCAAACTTTCAATTTTGTTCAATTTCACCCTTGACGAACTTCAATTCAAACCCCCAATTTCAGCGTCTTTTTCAGTTTGGTCCTTGGTTTTGAATTTGTTCAATTAAGTCTTTAATTGACCATCAAACTTCAATATTTATGCAATTAAACACCTGATTTGACCAAATCAACTCTCAAAAATTCTAATTTAACCCCAAAACTTTAATTTCTTTCAATTAAAGCCCAAATTTACTTAAAAATCAATTTTTCTTGCAATCAAACCCTCTATAAATTCAATTAAACCTCCAATAAAATTTAATTAAGTCTATAAATATTTGTTTTTGGACTTGTCTTCTTCAAATTAAATTTTCTTTGTTAACAGGGCTCTTCATCTGTCAAAAATATAATGTAAAATTTCAATCTTTGTATTTTTGAACCTCCTCAACCAATTTCTAGCTATTTTCTGAGCACTCTGGCATCCTCCTCTCATTATTATTATTTTTTGGATTTTTTTTGTTTTTTAGTCCGAATATATATTTTTTGATTTTTGGAAAAGAAAAGGTGAATTTAGGGAATAACCAAAAAATAGGTTATGACAAAGGTTTCAGAGATCGGGCTACCTAACCTGCCCTCCTAGGCATGGGTAGGAATTTAGGGCTAGTAGACCCATACCAAATGGAAACCGGGACAATTCCAGGCTTATTAATTTTTTTCTAGACTGGACCGGTCCAACCAAATACAATAGGTGTTTAAAAACCTTATTCAATTATTTTATGTTCATTTGTGCAAATTGACGCCTCTCTCTTCATTAAAAGAAACCTAAAAGCCCCAGGCTTTTATTATTAAAATAATATATCTTAAAAACACAATGTATCAATAATACTTTTATTGTAGATTCACTAAGTTAGAGCTCCAGAATGAGAACGTGGGCTTAATCTAAGTTTAAATACACATGTCAAGCTTTCCAGGAAGGTATTATTGGGCAAAAATCTAATCTCATTTGGACCTCTAATTAAACCTGCAAACTCGGGCCAGAATCCTAGTCGCAGCAGGATTCTCTACTTTCAAACGGGAATATCTTGAGCTTTAAATATTAAAATCAGGCAATTCAAAAGATCAAATTCATATACACATCAAGGGCTACAACTATTATGAGGGACTCCAAGTTAGATAAAATCGTTTTGAAGGCCAAAATTCAGGCGCAATCTGAAGGACGAAATGAGTCTCCTGATCTGATGAGGAAACTAACAATGCCAAGCATCCCTCTTCAGCTGAGAGTCTGACATAAAAATGGTGGGCCTTAGGACCCAAGAAAGGTTTAGATCAAGCCTCTAACATGCCATGAACGAAAGAATACACCTGGGATGGACGAGTATTGCAAGAAACCAAGTTAGAAACAAAGTCTAAGTTGCAGCAAAGATGAAATTATAGCAGAGTTGTGACAACAACAAAGTCAGTTTTTTACACATGTTCTGAGAGATTTATCCAACCTTAAGGACTAGAAAAAGAAGGAACAAATTAAGTATCATGAAAACTTCTAATTAGAGAATAATCCTGAAGAAATTCGACAGCCAAGGGTGAGGATAAATATAGCAGAACACAATTGAAACAGGGTGGAAAAACATTCCTTCCTTCTCTGCTTTTGTCAATTTTCTAGCAACTATAAACTAAACACCAAAATTTGGTTCAGGAGGGTTATACACCATCTCCATTAGCACATTGAGAAGTAACATTATCATTGTAATTCTTTCAGATTCAAGTATTTATTTTTTCTTGTTCAGAATTATGTTATTGATTGTTATTCAAGCTTATTGAATTGTTTTAAGATGACATGTATACTTTCTATTTTCTTTCAATATGTAATTGTTGTTAGGGACTAGAGTAAGAAGCTAAAGAATTAATTTGGTTGTTGCAACTCTTATCTTGATTTATTAGGGAAGAATAAAGTAAGTTAAATTGTCAAGCTTTTGAACGTTTGCTTAGAATAAATGCATAGATTTTATTCCTAAGACTATTGCCGAGTGAATGAAAATTGCTTTCAATATTATATTCACTTGATGGTAAGAAATTGATTAGAGAGATTTCTCTAATTAATGTACTTGTAATCTCATCGATTTCCCTCAACTTTAAGGGATATCAAATTTATTTGCTTGACGTGAAAGAATATTTATTTTACTTCGATGATCAATAAATTTATAGGAATGGATGTGTGGACCCTTAAACTGATTTAATGACATATCAATTTATTATTTTTAGAATTATTATTTTTAGAATTTTTCATTCAAATCCCCTGTTCTTTCTCATTTCAGTATATTATAGGAAGATTAAACAAAATTTTCCTTGGGTTCGACTTGGCTTTCAAGATCATACTACAAATTTATTTTATTTGTGACAGTTAAGTCAGAATTATATTTTGGAGGTTCCAACGACCGACCAATTCACATAGTGATTCAAATCCAATTTCTCATCTTTCTATCCGGGAGAAGACAACATTTGTTTTTGCTGTTTTTTCTTTATGTACGTGCTTTCTTCTCTATCACATCCCCTCTCTTCCTTTTTTTTTAAAAAACCTTTTTTCACCTCATATCATATTTTCTCATTCATCACCTTTTTTTTTGTAAACCAGATCGATAAAAAAGAGAAAACGTGATATGAACCTCATGGATATAAAGATTCAGAAACCCATAATCAAATCGACCATTCCCAAGAAAGCTAAATTCAGGCTTGTAATTGAGTTTGATATAATGATAATATGTACTGAGACACCAAGACTATAAATAATTGAACTCCCACCCAACACCTATAAAGAAATGCGAACGAGAAGTATAAAAAATATCATGAAACTTGGTTAATTCTTCGAAAAATCAGAGTAGTTTCACGAGGAACCAAAAACAAGAGCAAACTCTCATACACAAGTCTTATTTCTAAATAATCAATCCATCTCTTATTATATTTTTTTAAATATAAATACAAGCTAACTAACTATATTTATACTAGGTAAAACGTCCTAAATAAGGTTGGGAATTAAAAACAAAAAGTTCCAAAAAAATAAAAAAAAATCATAAATCAATTAGGAAACGAATTTAATTCTCTCACAGTAGCTTCTAAACCTAACATAATTCTTGATTTACCTTAAAATTTAACACAATATAAAACAAAACATCTGAACACTCCCGGTAAACTTTTAGCCTGATCTAATGGTCAGATCAAGAATTATGATTGTTATGATAAAACTATGCATTAGAAAAAATAAATCCAATTTGTGTGTATGTACAAAAATAAGTTGAATCCAAAAGTCTTGTAGGAAATAAGGCCTAAATATTTTGAATTAACTCGTTGAATGTCTCTTTAACTTTCTTAACTCTTGACCTTATAATAGGTCTTATTGTCACATGTAATGGGTCCTTTAGTGTAGTTTGGACCGCGTA
>Ga0307518_10000076_pt1 | contig 67866 bp, 87 predicted proteins | sample 25_EM_MG_FD_203889 | JGI IMG/M metagenome (GOLD analysis project Ga0307518, IMG submission 203889) | Populus trichocarpa ectomycorrhiza microbial communities from riparian zone in the Pacific Northwest, United States - 25_EM | ecosystem: Host-associated > Plants > Roots > Unclassified | place...
GTTGACACATTTCGGGTGTGAGTGACCTTGTTAGACAAGGTGTCAATATTACTACTTAATATTATTGCGAATGACATTGATATTCAGGAATCTCTGCACTGGCGAAGGCAGCAAAAGTTTCAAGCTGGATGGCCCAGTGCACGAAGACAAAATGCAGGAGCAGTGGTTTAATTTTAATGCAAGGGCAACGAAAATAAACCATCAAACGTCGTAACCACGAAAAAAAAAATATAAATAGCAATAATAACAATATAAGACTAATGAAAGCATCCTAAAGAGCCCCTCCTGGAGTCTCTGTGGAACTGCCCATACCAGTATAAAAAGAATCAATGGAAAGGCGATCATCCATAACAAGGAAATCTGCAACGGGATGGGGCGTACTCGGTCGAACAGACGGCTGCGCAGCGCTCAGATCATTACCCTCAGGAGGGGTTGGGCCAAGGTCAACTTCCGCGATGCGGTGCGGATTTGGCATCTCTTGGTAGCCAAGAGTATATGCGGCGGCAGAGTGCGCGGGGGGGTATACCCCTTGATTATAATATGCCTGTGCATCAGGTACGTAGGATGTACCATAGCCGTAATTCGGATAATATGCGGCTGGGGGTGGTGCAACAGCCATTGGTTCTCCATAATGTCCCATCTCGGTGAGGGTCGGCTCATCTTCAACGGAATAATTTGGCTGCTGCGGGGGTTCTGGTGCGAATTGGGTCTTTTCTAGGAATTCAATGTCGTCATCAAATTGGCTGGCATGACGGCGCTTGGCAATGAACATGCCCAGCCCGATGACGCCCGCAACTCCGACAAGGCCAATTACCGTAAAGGTCCCAGCGACAGCACCTGTATCAGAGAAGAAACTGCATTGTATTGAACGTCTAACGTTTGTTAACATAAAAGAGTAAGTCTTACCCGGATGATGAAGTGGTGGATGAACTACTTGGGGAAACGGAGGGAGATGCATCGGAGGAGTCCCCGGGGCCTGTAGACCCAGAATCTGCATTGGGTGTAGTTGCCACGGGAGCATTACCTGAAGATGTGGAAGTTATTATTTGTGTCCCAGGTTGGGCAGTGTTGCTTGCACTGGAAATATCGATGTGTTGATTCATCTTCTGAAGAAAAAAGAACATGAAACATGACACACTAGGTGAAAGACGTCGGTGAAGTAGTTGTGGATGACGTTGCAGCCTGAGAGGTCGCCGTTGGTGTTGATATGGATGATGAAACGGTCGTGGGGAGTGCCGAAGAGGAAGTACTGGTGGAGGTACTGGGGAGCGGGAGTAGAGATGTCAAGGGAGAAACACCGGAATTCAACGAAGGGATGGGAATTGACACAGAAGAGAGTGGAAAGGTAAACGAGAAGTTTACAGATGAACCGCCGTCCAGCGGGTTGGTGGTGACCGCTCCCTCAACGTCGGAGGGCAAGACGTCGAGCGCGAGTCTCTTATGCTTCATGCGAAGGAGAGAACCATCGGAAACGAGTGATTGCGCACCAGAGACGACGAAGGAGAGTGTGGACAACCAAAGGAATGTGCGTCTGCGTTCCAAGCGCATCTTTGGTGTACGAAGAAGCGATGGACAGCGGAGGGGTAAAGGATAGGCAGGGACTGGAGGCCACAGGCCTGCAATGCTAAAAATTGGAAGTAAGAGTGGCCAGCCAACGTTCCAACATGCAATTAGTTGATCAGTTGCTTGTTACTACCCGAGATCCTATCATTGCCGTGGCACGTGACCCAGTCTCTTCCGCCCACCAAAGGTCCAAGATCAATGTCTGCCATCTCTGCTGCAGATGTCCGCAGTGCACTTTCGCTTCCGACACCCACACCAGGTCCATCTCAGCCTAGAAAGTCCCATGCACAAGGTCCAAAGAAGCCCGAAGGCATATCACGCGAACTCTATGCTCTGATCGGCACTTCAGCACCCTCTCTCGCTGCAACCCTCGCAAAGCCGAGACTTAAGCAGAAACCGAACTTTTCGGGCCGTGGAACAGTCAAATGGTGTGAGGTGCCTTTAAACTTCACCGTCAGAATTAACATAAGGAGGTAGGGAACGAAGACCTATCTGCCATCTCGCGCGTACCGACTCTTTGCAACTCCACCACTGGGCAAAAGCGAGTGAGCGGGATGCCCGTGAGTGTGGATTATTCATAATCAATGCAGTCAAACCCATGTTATCTAGAGTATTCCTTCGCAAAGTATAACGTGCAACCCACTAAATACACTTACTCTGAAGAGGAGTACACGGGGCTGTTGGATGGTTTGTCAATCCATATCACTTGCCTCTATCTTCTCACATGTCTACAGACAATGAATGGTCCAAGGACGAGACAGACTACTTGTTCAACATCGTGCACGAGTATGACCTCCGGTGGTATGTCATACTTGACCGCTACGACTTCCCAGGGAGCCCTCCACGTGCGATAGAGGTAAAGTGCTAGGATTATGTGCGCTAGCTCTGGAGAATGAAATGTCAACAGGATCTCAAAGACAGATACTACAGCTGTTGCAGAAAACTCATTCGTAATCGACCCTGGTCAGGAGACGATGTCAGCAAGTCGCAGCTTCTTAACAGCTACCAGTTCGACAAAGGTCAACCCATATTGTCCTATTTAACTTTGTGACTTACACATGCCGATATTCAGAACGTGAAAAGATGCGGAAGAACTACATCGCAAGCCTCGAAGCACGTACTCAGGAAGAAATAGCTGAAGAGGAAGCATTGTTCATCGAACTGAAACGATTAGAACAAAATGAGCGCAAGTTTAGGAAAGAACGTGACGAATTGCTCCGCACCTTACTAGGTATCGACTCTGGGCTGCCTGATATTGTAGCGGAAGAAGAAGGCCCCGCTTCTATCCCCGTCGAAGGACTTAAGAAAAGAAAGAAAGGGACAACGGATACCGACGTTCCATCCACACCCACCAATGTCATATCGTTGGGTGCAGCCGCACCAAAGCGAGCGCAATCAGTAAAAGCGGCCGTTTATGGTGAGTTGATTGTTTTTTCGATGCCAACTAACCCTCACCGTCTGTTCAGACGAGAAACACTGCATTTTGCGTGTTGAACCGCCAGCAACAACCACCACAAAAACCACACATGTACCTGTTCACCTACGCAGCTTTAAACTTCCTATTCCGAAAGCAGCCATCGCACCGAAGGTCATACAGGCGCTTTCTGAGGTCGGCATTACGCATTCCCGTCTGGTCATGCCTACTCGCGAGAACTGCGCCAAGTTCGAGGCCATTCTAGAATCAACCACAGCCCTGCTGGAAACCAAGAAGATGGTAGACAAGGTAGATCAGGATATTCGGGTCCTGCGAATAAGATTGGGGTTGAGAGAAAGTGAGGGTGTTGAGGGAGGAACGGAAGAGTTGACACTGATGGATGTTGACGAGCCCAAGGAAGACGGAGGTGCAAGCAGAGAAGGTGAGGTCGATGGACGAGCACAGAGTGTCGTCAGTACAAAAAGCGGACGAGGTCGCAAGCAAGTGAGTGTCTCGACCTCTCCTAGCATATGGCTGAGTGGGCTAACGAGTGTCAGTCACGTCGCTCGTTGTCGGTATCTTCCATTGACACATCCACATCGACTCGGACTGGTACCAAAAGACAAAAGAGAGGCTAGATTTTTGATATGTATTTACACACATTGTCACATCCTACTTAGATACACAGCAAGCAAAGATAGCAACATGTTTGTAATGACTTCCATGGTTTGTGTGAGCATTGGACGGACCACCTCATTCAAGCCTGGGTAAACCGAAGGAAGAAATTGGTGATGATCGCAACTTCAAAAATGGGATAGCAGCATCAGAATCTGACAATCCTACACAACAAAACGCTTACCGAGCAGTGCAACACACAGGATGGTCTATGTTGAAGAGATTGGAAATCTTCACGAACGAGACATCTGAGAGAGACACTTACGGGCCCAACTCTGTCGTCATATGGACCGCGACCACCGCGGCGAATAGAAGCAGCTCTCCAGTGGTAGGTGTACAATGCATATATCATCACCGCCATAGCTGATAGGTATGAGCGATTTACGCCGCAAGAAGCCGAAAACGAAATCTCACCCACTGCAGAGAACATAGCCGCGCTTATCCTGCCTACCTAAATAGATTTTAGTTGGGAAAGGAGAGGAGATGAAAAGAGGACGAACATTGTCACCAAAGTTGAGCAGACCGACGGCGAGACCACCCAAGACGACTGTGAAGTGGAGCCATGATAAAAATGTGCGTTCGTTTGCAAACGAGACCTTGGGCTCTACCCTGACCGGGAGTGCGATGCGTTTGGACGCGGTGCGCTGGAGCAGCGGTTGAGTGGACATGGATGATCGAATTGAACAACGTCCGAACTCGACCGACGGCTTCCGCTCGATTTGGCAGTTCAGCCCCTTTCCACTCCCAGCTCCTTTTGGTTCTGCCTCGTGTCTGCAAGCTGTGGACCTTGCTTCCTTTCTTTTGTACTCCCTAGTATCATGACCAGACTTCCAGACGAAGACTATGTCGACGTCGGCGGCAGAACTGACCCAGATGAACCAGAACAGTCGTCTTCGAACAGCTCCAACGACGATTGTCTTGATTCTTTTTACGAGAAATGTGTCGAACAAGGTCAGCTTCTCCTTACATCTATAGCTGGCTGTCGATTGAGCACATCCTTTCCAACTTCAGGGAAGCATGTTTTCCCCGACCTAACTATGTGCGTCCATAAATTTGCGGATTTTCAAACCGTATTCATTCCACGCATCAGCTCGCATGCGCTACGCAAGTTATACCCAGGATACTCTCTTATCATGTCAGATGACTCTCGACTCGACCTGCCCTCCTTCCCCGAAGCCAAAATTGAACGCATTCCGTCCTCCGGGGAAGTCAAGAACACCACTTCCGTGGGTGTTCCTCGGCGTACCGGAGGTGCTATCCGTGGCAGGCTCGTAGATAGTGTAGTTTGTGGATCATACAGGATGTCCTGGAAGGTACGATCGCTGCTCATTAGGCATAACGATGCTAAGCATCGTTCGTACTAGGACAAAAAATTCATCGTGCATGTCATGAAGGTGTGTGTGTGTTAAGGCACGGATCACACTCGGAAGCGTGTTTACACGGGGAATTGCTAGGTTCCGCAAGGGATGATGTCCAAGGTCCTGCACTTTATCCTGCATTCTGATGGCGAAGAGCCAGCTCGGGATCTGTTGCTCTCTGCATTGCTTTACCAGGAGAAGTTGCACAATCAGATATGGGTATATAACTCTGGGCGCTGGAGCAAGGACAAGAACCTGTGGTCTGGGTTCCAGAACTCCTCCTGGGATGACATCGTCAAGAAGGATAGCTGCAAGGAGGCCCTAAAGAAGGACATATACGGCTTCTTTGATGCGGAAGCGCTGTATAAGAAGCTCTCGATACCTTGGAAGGTTCGTCATCCAACAGCTTTGATAGTCGTCCGCGTATTGATGTCCATCCAAGCGTGGTCTGATTCTGTATGGCCCTCCAGGTATGTGCTGTAGCTCTGATTTGCTGTGGAACATCATGCTTACTACTTTCCCCAGGCAATGGAAAGACTATCACCATGAAAGTGGTAATCAAAATCTGCGCGGAACGTGGATTTATTCCCCTTTATGTTAAATCGTTCTTGCGTAAGCACCATATAGTGTTGTTACCAATTCGAGAACTAACTTTTGCCCAAGACTTTGGAGACAATGAAACTGCCATGGAAGAAGTTTTCGAGAAGGCTCGTCAGATGTCCCCTTGTGTGGTATGCCCTCCTTTTGTATCATGATCACTGGTGTCTTACCAAATTTAACTATATAGCTGATTTTGGAGGACCTCGACAGTCTGATCAAAAACAGCAACCGATCATATTTCCTCAACCAACTCGATGGTCTTGAAGGAAACGACGGTTTATTGGTCATTGGATCTACCAACCACCTCGAGAAGCTTGATCCTGCTTTGTCCAACAGGCCTAGTAGATTCGATCGAAAATAGTAAGTAGGTGGTGTTGTATGTGGATTTGACCACCGACACCCAGTCTGTAGCCACTTTGACGACCCCGACCATGAAGAGAGAGGCCTATATGCCAAGTATTGGCAGAACAAACTGAAAGACAATGAAGAAGTATCCTTTCCGGACTCTCTCGTGGAGGAGATAGCGAGTATTACAGCAGGATTCAGCTTTTCTTATTTGAAGGAGGCCTTGTAAGTCCGTCCACTTGTATGTTCTCCAGTAGCTCATTATCTGTCAGCGTTTCTGCACTTGTGGATTTGGCTAATGCAAGTGAAGGTGACAAGGTCAACTTCGCGGATGCCCTCAAGCACCAAATAATGTCCCTCCAGAAGGAGCTTTGTAAACAACAAGCAAATCCTTTTGGCAAGGAGGGGATATCCTCTAAAGCTGAAGGGAATACGGAAATAAATGCCGTGGCACAACCAGAGATGGTCATTCCAGGATCACTCCCTCGAGGTTGTTCCCACCCATTCTCAAAGATCCCAACAGACCATTTCCAGGACACCTTCAAATCAGTTGGTCAGGTCGTCCCAACGGAGCCCACACCGTGGCCCTTTGGCACAACAAGAATCGTCCGCGACTCCCCGAACCGAGATACCCCTCCAGACCCCAATCCTCCCCCTGTCATGAGAATCAAATTTGATTCCCGAGCAGAATCTTCTCGAGGAAAGGCTTCACAGACCCCTACCCTGCTCGCAGCTCCTCCGTGTGCGTACCCCAAGGCAGTCAAATCGATGCCTGGCACACTTCCTGTCTCGGAGCCTTTGCCGCTTAGCAAACCATTCAGCACTGTTGCGCCGAAACAACTGTGAAAATGATAGCCGGGGGCTGGTTCTATGTACGAGTTGTGGTGTGTAAGTTGTTTTACGTTTCATGTACTTCGAGTTCCCTTCTCTGGCGCACGTACATCCTGTATATTTTACTGTTCACAGTTCACATGCCTCTACATATACGTTGATTGTACCGGGCGCCAGTTGTGGCTGCTGCGCAACGGTCTGTTCTCTCATCCGCTGCGTCGCGCCGACCATCCGAGCTGAAGCTTTTCTGTTCGACCATGATTGCGAGCTTCTGTGCCTATCAAAGTGTGGTGGGCAGCCAGGATGCAGTACATTCTGACAGACGGCACTACTGCCATTGATATTACTATCTGCATAGTCCTGTGGAGCCCTCGCTGTTGGGGATACGCCCGCTTCTCAGGCAGGTTCTGATTTCCGTCTCACCAAAGAGTACTTACTGATACATCCTGGATGTCATGGCTTGTCATGGCAGCCGCTTCTGAAGCTTGAAGGTTGGTGGGTCTACAACTGGCTTTACGGCGAAGGGAAGTACACTATGTACGCCTTTGGAGCGATCTTGTCCAGTCCTGAGAGCAGGGGCCAACTTGACAATTATGTACTAACGACCAGTAAGCAATAGTTACTTGATCGACTCAAGGTCTCATGGCTTATTTTCTCTAGTAGTTGGATCCCACCACAAATCCGACTTTGGGCCGGACTGTCTCACTGAAGCTTTACCTTACATTCCTTGACAAGAGGCGATCGATGTGCTCTCGCCGAGGAATATGGAAGTTAGAATAGCCCATTAGCTACACCTGTACTAGGTTCGGATTTTCTTTGTAGCGATGCATAAAGTGGCGGTAGATAGATTGCAGATCAATACTTGATTGCGATTAAACTGACCCAGAATAGCAGCGAAAGTCACCAGAGGTCGAGTTCCAACACCGCTCTGCTTTTACCAACATCGATCGTGTGATAATGGCCGCGGCTGCCCCGTCTACTGGAGCTTCAGAGAACTTCATTCATCTCTTTAAATCAACCGGTTTACCTCAATCTAAGGCGGCGGAGGCCGCCAAGAGCCCTAAGATTGCCTCCGTCTTTCGCGATCTCATTGACTCCCACAATCTCGCATCAGCAGGACTTTCGGAGAAGCAAGCTGTATTGGTCTCAGCACTGGCAGTGCAGCTGACCAAGTCCCAGAATATTGGTTTGGACGAACGCGCCTACATTGTCAAGGTGGTCCTTGAAGAGAAGCTCAAGTCTGTGGATCAGGTGAATGGTCAGTGAATTCCTTGAAACTCGGAGATCTGTCATAGTTTGACACTTGGGTAGTGGCCGCGAAATACTTCGAGACACACAGTGTCCCCGTGGACGAGGATGACTTCAACACTACATGTGGTGTCGGCGAGTTCATTCTTGCCTGAACACGCCAACTAGCTGGCTTATCCCAGCGAATAGGCTTTACCATAACAGATGTTCAGCTAGCCCACCATGTCAAGGAATATATCAACGCTAATCCAGTCACTAATTGGTCTCATTTGGGTGGTGTTATTAGTGGCGTCAAGAACATCCCCGCGCTCCGGTGGGCGAGCCCTTTAGACGTCAAGAACGTGGTAGAGCGTGTATTTACTGAAACATTCGGTCCCAAAGAAACTGGTAAGGCCAAAATAAAAGTGAGTAATAACTCCTGCTTTTACTATGATGTTACACTGCTTTATCTTGGCAGAAAGAGTCCAATAACACGGCTGAAGTGTCTGAAAGCAAGCCATCGGTGAATGAATATGACCCGGTGCAGAATGCTAAAGCCAGGAAGGTTGTCTTTGAAGGGGGTTTCTTAGGTGCCTTGCACAAACCCGGTTGCAATCCTCAGATTCACCCTCACCTCCGCAAGCAGCACCTAGCTGCCACTGGGGGTCAAGTGTATACTCGATTCCCTCCAGAACCCAATGGCTATCTGCATATTGGTCACTGCAAGGCAATATTTGTTAATTTCGGTTACGCTGCTCATCACAATGGAGTGTGCTACCTTCGTTTCGATGATACCAACCCGGAGAAAGAAGAAGGGCGGTACTTCGATAGCATCATAGAAGTCATCTATTGGTTGGGCTTTCAACCTTGGAAAATAACCTATTCAAGCGATTACTTTGACGAACTATACCAACTTGCAGAAGAACTAATTAAACGCGACAAGGCGTATGTATGCCACTGCTCTCGTGAGCTTGTTTTCTGTGTTGCTTATTTCTTATTAACTCTGTCCCTCAGAGGAACAAATCAAAGCCGATCGTGGAGAGAAAGTTTCCTGTCCAAAGGCCTGCGTTCATCGTTCGAGACTTATTGAGGAATCATTAGAAGAGTTCCGGAAGATGAAGAACGGGGGTTACCGCCCCAAGGAGGCATTCTTGCGGATGAAACAGGACCTTACCGACGGTAATCCTCAGATGTGGGACCTTCCTGCATATCGCGTTCTAGATGCCCCTCACCATCGCACTGGTTCCAAATGGAAAATATATCCGACCTATGACTTCACGCATTGTTTGGTAGATAGCTTCGAGAACATCTCGTGGGTGACTCTTGTCTTCGGAACAAGGAGCATTCCACTGATTATACTGCATGCTAGACATTCACTGTGTACTACAGAGTTCATTGCTTCACGTCAGTCATACGACTGGCTTTGCGATGCTCTTGAGGTGTATAAGCCAAGGCAATCGGAATATGGCAGATTGAACATCCAAGGGACGATAACTTCGAAACGGAAACTACTCCAGCTCGTAGAGGAGAAGTATGTTTCCGGTTGGGATGACCCTCGAATGTACACTGCCATTGCCCTTCGACGTCGAGGGGTGCCTCCAGAGGCTATCCTTAATTTCGTGAGCTCTCTTGGCGTCTCTACCGCAGCGTCCAATATCCAGATAGCACGTTTTGAGCAAAGCATTAGACAGTATCTGGAAGGATCTGTACCGCGTCTTCTAATGGTGCTCCGCCCTCTCAAGGTCACGATTGAGAATCTTCCGGAAGATTACGTGCTGATGGCCGAAAAACCACTTCATCCCAAAGTTCCTGAACTTGGAACTTCGACAGTCCCTTTCACTCGTACTATTTACATCGATGCCGAAGATTTTAGGCTCGAGGACTCAAAGGACTACTTCCGCCTTGCTCCTGGGAAGACTGTCGGTCTCTTCCAAGCACCTTACCCTATCACCTGTACATCATACATCAAGGACCCCAGCACTGGCAAGGTGACGGAGGTCATTTGCCGCCTTGAAGATCGCAATGCACGCAAACCGAAAGCATTCATTCAGTGGGTAGCTGAACATCCCTCATCTGGGAGTCCTGTTCGGATCGATGAAACCCGATATTTCTACCCGCTATTCAAGAGCGACAACCCGCTTGCCACTGTCCCGGACTTCAGAGCGGATATCAATCCTAACAGTGTGGAGGTGATTCACGGGGCCATGGTTGAAATTGGATTCTGGTCCCTGGCCCAGGAATCTATGATGAAGGCTCTTGAAGAGAGTCGGGTACGCATCGGGGAAATGAAGTCACCAGCGATTACGCCATCTGTGCTGGTGGGGAAAGAGTGTGTTCGTTTCCAAGGCCTTCGGGTTGCGTATTTCGCATTGGACAAGGATTCACGTGTCGCTATTCTCGATCAGCCAGGTGTTGGAACTGGGCGTACCCAAGGGGATTACATAGTACTGAACAGGATTGTGGGTCTGAAGGAGGACGCAGGTAAGGGCGTATAGGGTAACAAGCCATCAAGTGATTATACTCGCTTTCTACGCAGCGATAAGTGCATGTAAACTATATATCTCTTTTCGCACAGTGTAATACACATCAGAAACGTTGCCTTCGAGTTCAACTTTTCCGCGCCCAGTCTTTCTGACCGCGACGGTTTCCGTGATGTCATCAGAAGATTGGTCTCTCCTTGCCCCAGCGCCGCATATCAGCACACCTTCTCCGATCAATTCTGCCGGAATCCCGATGGTTGCCAGTCTGGCCTTGAGAGCTGTGAGCTTCAGTTCCCCAACCATCGTGGAACGGGGAAGAGGCTGAGGTACACGAGAGCCCAAGATACGACCAGACGGAACAGCGATCCTCGCATGGATTGTATCCGAGGGGACTGAAGACCCTGTTGGTTCAAGAATGGGAATATTTAAGCTGAAATGGTTCGTGACACGACCAGTTACGTATCCAACTTCATTGTCCTCGAACTGGGGGAATCAGTACGACCGAACACAACCGAGAGTTTACATACTCGTGACATCTTCAATGTGCTCAATAATTCATCACTAATAGATATCGAGAACGTATTTGTATGTTGACCAATATGAACACTTTCCCCTGTCGAAGGCGCGTAGATGTCTTTCGTCATCGATCGGATCTGTCCACAGCTTTCGATGAGTGTATTAGCTGCTGCTATAGGGGCATGAACAATGATCTAGAAATGGATGAGTATGATGCCCTGGAATAGCAGAGAAGGACTCGTTCATCAACGTACCATTTTTCTGGGGTTCACTTGGGGAACAATAGCTTTTACAGCACGACCATCGCTCAGACCTTCCAAGTCAACGAAGAGGAGACGACACGCTAGCTGAATCTCAATTTCGGAGAAAACAAATTTTGAAGGAGGTTCTCGAGCTGCACTCTAAAGACCATAAGGACAGCTAGCAAGCCGATTGGGGAAGCGAAGTACCTTGTCCTCTTCTTCCGCCTGCCTACGTTTTGCCTCCTTGACTTCTTCGCTTTCGGCGTCTTCTTCAAACACTTTCCCTTTTCTCAGCCACATTCCAACGTCAATTGTCTCACCATATTCGTCCACTTTGCGTTTCTTCTCCACGTACGGGAACATACGAAAGCGATGGGCCTGACCATCAGTGCTCTTGAAGAAGGATGTCAATTTCGAGACATTCCCTTTCAGATAAATATCAAAGGATAACAAAGTTTTTGTCAGCCCATCGTCCATATCCCCACCCCAGTCGGCATTGTCCTCGGTTTTGTCATGCTTTCGCCGTCGGCCCGCACGGCTATCATCATCAAAGGTATCCATGTCATCGTCATTCAAGGTACGCTCAACTTCTTCTTCCTCGGAATCAGTGTCGGATTCATCGTCACTTTCGTCTTCGTCTGCTTCAAGCACGCGCTGATTGCGGACAATTGCAGCTTGATGCGCTGCTTCCTTTTCCTTTGCTGCACGCTCTTTAGCAAGGTACGCCTCGAGCTCCGCGCCCTGCAGTGGGACTTTTGAATTCATCTGCATAGTAATCAGACTAGCATTGACGAGACGTGGTACTAAAAATACCTTCAACTGGAGTGTACCATCCATCATGACATTGCTGCCAATCTTCCCCCTATCCCATTTGTCGGTGTCCCTTTGTGAATTGTTCCAGCGGTCGAAAAGTATGCGATTTAATGTGCCTTCTTCCCCTCTGCAGGTCAAGAGAACAACATTGTCTGGGACAGCTGCAAAGTCCGCAAATAGAGATCTAGACGCTCCATGCGATAACGAGGCAGGAACAGCCAAAATGATTTTGGGCTCTTTTGAGGAATACATTTGCATGAGTGATTGTGGGTTAAGGAAAAACTCCAGAAATCTGACAATGGTTGAAGAGAACACGTTCCAGAAAAAAAGGTCCAGTTACCTGAATCTCAGTGCAAACGCTCCCAGAGCCTCATCCTCCACATCATCATCACCCCTACGTCGTTTTATTCCAGTTTTACCGCTGTTGTCCACGCCAACATCTTCTTTGCTAACCGTGCCACCAACCCATTCCATCATGCTGCGAACGAATGTCAGCATTTCCCTACCGTTGCGAGACAAGAGACAAATTGGATATCGGTAGTCAGCATATCTCCAGTGTTGGTCGAGAAGTACAAGAAGCTCCAATAGGCGAGGCCCTGCATCACATGGTAACAGCAATGAAGAACGTGAGGATAGCGTGGCACTGATTGTGTCTGATATGTACATTTAGCTTTATGTAAAAGGACCGATGTATTAGCACACCTATAAGAGCGGCATCACGGTCCTTACGCCTAGGTGTCGTGACGTTTGCCCGATCGGCGTCGGTGATGAAGAGGTCAGGTCGTGCAAGGGGTTCGAAGATACCCCCGGCGGATGGTCTGAAGAGGACTGTGCCATCAAGATGGCGTTCTTTCATGTGGTTCATATTCACGGCATAGACAATTGTCCCAACCGAAGGGGAACGAATCTTCCATATAGTGCCTCCTAAGGTATGACCAGCAGAAAACGGAATTATTGTGATACCTTGACATTTTCCTGTATGAAGGACAACCCATTTCATCAAGACTCTGGGATACATCGAGACCTCCGTAGGACTAACCCTGCAAATGCGTCGGCTGCGAATATCTCAAAGTATTCACTGCGTCGTATGCCTCGTGTACTTCCTGCACAGTTGCCACATACTTCCCTAGGAAAGATATCGAAGACTCTTCCGTACGCGACTGGTTACGATCCTCGGTATCACTTGGACTATTCTCTGCATTGGGCAGATCCTGCTCAGGAACCAAATCATCAATATTCTGTTCGTCTCGTATTCCCTCAATATCTTCGAGGGTTACAATCCGTGCCATGGCCTGAACTGGAATAGTAGTGTATGCGGGAGCCTTGAGGCCCCAGCGAGCGTACGCGTATGCATACAGTCCAGAGTGCGCAAGATCGCCATGGGAGAGAAGCACGAGGTCTACAGTGGGCGCATACCTGTACCGCTTTTCGCAAATAAGTATGACAAGCATATTCGAGTACGTACTGACGCAGCGCATGGCAGTAATCTGTCCAGGAGGGTGGTGGAGAGTCGTGTGTTGGTTTGAAAACGTCTTGCTCTGGATTCCAATCGGGGGAGCCACAGTCGAGAAGGACACGGACATCATCGAGCTGTAAAAGATATGCAAGAGGGGATGCCTGGGACGCACCGACTGCGCCAGACAGTGGAATGAATGTGATCATTACACTGCAGCCTCAACACAGTGGCTGACATAATAATAAAGAAAGCCGCGGCGTGAGAAAAGGACCGGATTAGATAAGCGCCATGTGTTTGTCGTTCTTTTTAACCCTCCGCCCTTTCTTCTGGACCATCACCCATCCTCACATCCAGTAAGCACCTAGACGCGTCTCTTCGTGTCTGCTCGTCCACCCTCGTACTGACGTCTCTCTCTCCAGCAAAATATGCGTGAAGTCATCTCCGTCCACGTCGGCCAAGCTGGTGTCCAGATCGGAAACGCCTGCTGTAGGTCTCTGATATCTTTTTGACCGATTATGCTACAATGCGTTTCTCGCCACGTGTATTGGCTTTCGATATTGCATCTGTCGCTCTCATACTCGATTCTAACATTTTCTTAGGGGAACTGTACACCGTCGAGCACGGTCTCAGTGTAAGATCAATTTTTGTTCTCCGTCTCAAACGCGTCACACTAATTTACGTCAATAGCCAGATGGTCGCCTCGTGGAGGGCTCCCCTTCCGCCAATGATGATGGCTTCAGCACTTTCTTCTCCGAGACTTCATCTGGCAAACACGTCCCTCGATCACTGTACATCGATCTTGAACCCAACGTGATCGATGAAGTCCGGACTGGTACCTACAGGAGTCTCTTCCATCCCGAGACCTTGGTGACTGGAAAAGAGGATGCCGCGAGCAACTGTAAACAATAACAATCATCCGCTCTTTATTCTTTTAATTGAAGTTTACAGATGCCCGTGGCCACTACACGATCGGTAAAGAGCAGATCGATAATGTCATGGACAAAGTCCGTCGCCTGGCCGATAATTGCTCTGGTCTGCAGGGATTCTTTGTCTTCCACTCCTTTGGTGGTGGCACAGGTTCAGGTTTTGGGGCGCTGATTTTGGAACGTCTTTCCACCGATTACGGCAAGAAGTCGAAGCTAGAGTTCAGCGTGTACCCCGCACCAACGATGGCGAATTCCGTCGTTGAGCCTTACAACTCGGTCCTGACGACCCACACCACTCTCGAACACTCTGACTGCTCATTCATGGTTAGTTTTCTGATACATTTTGCGATATACAGTTGGTGACTTGTATCAGGTTGACAATGAGGCCATTTACGACATTTGCAAGCGGAACCTGAACATCTCATCACCCAGCTTCACCAACTTGAACCGCTTGATCGCCCAGGTTGTCTCGTCGATCACTGCATCTCTACGCTTCGATGGGTCTCTCAACGTAGATTTGAACGAGTTCCAGACCAACCTGGTTCCGTGAGTAATATGATCTTAAAACGGTTTAGCAAGTAGGCTCAAACAAGTTGTCAGTTTCCCACGTATCCACTTCCCACTGGCGACTTTTGCGCCTATCATCTCGGCGGAGAAGGCTCACCATGAACAGAACTCGGTTGCAGATATGACTTTCTCATGTTTCGAGACCGGCAACCAGATGGTGAAATGTGATCCCCGTGAGGGCAAATACAGTACGTGTTGTGTGATCTTGAAATTTTGTGCTATTCAACCAACTTTGACAGTGGCTTGCGCTTTACTCTACCGTGGTGACGTTGTACCGAAGGACGTCAATGCAGCCGTTAGCATCATCAAGACTAGACGCACGATCCAGTTCGTGGACTGGTGTCCGACAGGCTTCAAGCTCGGTATTTGCAACGAGCCCCCAGCACACATTCCAGGTGGTGACCTTGCCAAGGTCTCTCGGAGTTTGTGTATGTTGTCGAACACAACCGCCATTTCCACTGCTTGGAGTCGTCTGGACCACAAGTTCGACCTGCTGTACTCGAAGCGGGCCTTTGTCCACTGGTATGTTGGTGAGGGTATGGAAGAGGGTGAGTTCTCGGAAGCCCGTGAGGACCTCGCCGCCCTCGAAAAAGATTATGAAGAAGTTGGCATCGACTCTGCAGACGTGGAGGATGCTGGGGAGTACTAGGCGATCACATTACTTTTCCGCTTACCTTTCGCGCCTTGGGGCTCAGATTACAAAAACATAGCTGTCCTTGTAATGTTCTTGTCTTGATGATTTTTACGATTTCGTCTATACCACTTGATACGTACTCATTGAACGGGAACGCGCTTTCGGATTTTAAGTAAAAGTTGCCTTCTGTACGTACGAGTGCTTGAACTCGTGCGTCGGCTTGAGATTACGTGCCCACATAGGTAATTGCGGCGTCCTCGTCGAAACACGGGCTCCGTCGACACGTCTGCAGACAAGTTGTGTGTGTTTTCCATCTCGGAAATAGATATTACCATAACAAGACTCGTGTCCCAGTAAATTTTGTACCCGAGTCGCCGTTGCAACACTTGGTCGCTTTTGTCACCACACCCCCTCCATCCACGAAACGAAGTTCATAGTGTTAGCCCACAGCAATGCGCGAGGTCATTTCTCTCCATGTTGGTCAAGCCGGTGTCCAGATCGGCAATGCGTGCTGTGAGTTACCATATCTTGATGGCGACGTCTTGCTCACAAGACCAAGGGGAGCTTTATACACTAGAACACGGGTTGAGCGTACGTGCCTGGAGCTTGGTCTGATTAACCTGTCCTAACTGTATCACAGCCTGATGGTCGCGTCGCCGACCCCTCTGCAAAGACGGATCACGGCTTTTCAACCTTCTTTTCCGAAACTGGTTCTGGGAAACATGTTCCCCGTTCCCTGTATGTCGACTTGGAACCCGGTGTCATAGACGAAGTTAAGACCGGCCGGTACCGATCTCTATTCCACCCCGAGACCATGGTCACTGGCAAGGAGGACGCTGCCAACAATTGTGAGCCCATTGTTCATAACCGATCAACTATTTTTTTTTTTTCATATCGCCCATTTGCACAGATGCTCGTGGTCACTACACTGTCGGAAAAGAGTTGATCGACCCAGTTATGGACAAAATTCGTCGACTCGCAGACAACTGTTCTGGTCTACAAGGATTCTTCGTCTTCCATTCATTCGGCGGTGGTACTGGCTCTGGTTTTGGTGCACTCCTCCTTGAACGACTCTCCACTGACTATGGAAAGAAATCGAAGCTGGAATTTTGTGTATACCCTGCCCCACAGCTCTCCAGCTCTGTAGTAGAGCCGTATAACTCAGTTCTTACAACTCATACCACACTTGAGCACTCGGACTGCTCGTTCATGGTAACACCGATCCCTAGTCATTACCTGCGTAATACTGAGATTCCCCGATTCAAGGTCGACAACGAGGCAATCTATGATATCTGCAAGAAGAAGCTTGGCGTTACGCAACCCAGCTTTACTAACCTAAACCGCTTGATTGCCCAGGTCGTTTCTTCAATCACTGCGTCACTGCGCTTCGATGGATCCCTCAACGTTGATCTGAACGAATTCCAGACTAACCTTGTCCCGTATGTCAGATGATTTCCCTCGATCGTGATACTCATCGCGATTTAGCTTCCCTCGTATCCACTTTCCCCTCGCTACTTATGCTCCTCTTCACTCTGCTGAGAAGGCTACACACGAACAGAACTCAGTCAGTGAGATGACCTTCTCGTGCTTTGAGAGTGGGCACCAGATGGTGGGTGACAACTTTTCTTGATTCCAGATATTTTATTAACTCGCTCGAAGGTGAAATGTGACCCCAAGGATGGCAAATATAGTATGTTTTTACTCCATTCTTTCCACGACTAGCGGGCCTCATCTAGCACCAGTGGCATGTGCTCTCCTCTACCGCGGAGATGTCGTGCCCAAGGAAGTCCAAGGAGCAGTTGCTAGTGTTAAAACAAAGCGAACGATTCAGTTTGTTGATTGGTGCCCAACTGGTTTCAAGGTAAGTGTTCTCCAGGCGGTGTCTGGATACAGATGGTTCTAGCGGCAATCTCAGATTGGCATCTGCAACGAGCCTTCCGCTTCTATCCCTGGTGGTGACCTTGCAAAGAACACTCGAAGTCTCTGCATGTTGTCCAAGTACGTTTATTTCTCAGTGATTTGCAGGAATACCGACCAACGTGTATTTTTATTAGTACCACCGCTATCTCCGTTGCCTGGAGTCGACTCGGTGAGCCACAGGCATTCATACTGGTTTGAGTTTCCGTTTACATGCCGTGCAGACTACAAGTTCGATTTGATGTACTCGAAGCGCGCCTTTGTTCACTGGTACGTTGGAGAGGGTATGGAGGAGGTCAGTGGTCAGTTTCACAGTCCACACTCTGCCTCACTTTGTTACAGGGTGAATTTGCGGAAGCCCGCGAGGACCTTGCAGCCCTCGAAAAGGATTACGAGGAGGTCGGTACTGACTCTGTAGATGCTGAGGAAGAGGGCGAGTATTAGTTCTTTTCTTTCGTTCTTATCCCCCTTTTCCTCAATGTTAATCTTCCTTCATGCAATTTGGATGACCCAAGATATGTTCGTTACTTGACTTAAACGAAGCGCCTTATTATATAGCTCTCATGGATAGTGTTTCTTTCTTGATTTCACTGCTAACAAAACAGCGGTCAGTAATGCCGCAGGACTTTCGCATATTCTCGACTGTTCTGATACCGAATGAATTGGCGGTGTCCCATTGAAGTCTCGTTCTGAGCAAGTCGCCCTAACTTTTTGGAATGTAGTCGGTGTCTGCGAGGGTAGGGCTTTGGAAACATCTTTAAGCGCCTACCACGCTGTCTGTCGTGCATACCAGTGTTCTCGGTCCATGTCCAAAAGTCTTGTTTGATGATCAAATGGAGGGTGGGTGGATGCTCACATAGCTCCACACGAAAATCCTCGACCTGAGTTCTGTACGGGGTCGGGTGAGATGAGAACAACAAGCGAGGCTAAAAACAGGAGGTAGTATTTATCCCATTTAGTAGTGAGTACGGTCTGACACCTGAGAGGAAACTTCCTTTACACTGCCAATCGACCATGCCACCCCGACGCCGTCCACAATACACTACAGAGAGCATCGACCATCAACTACAGCAAATACATCTGCTTGACCCTTCGTCCTCTTCAGAAAACCTTGAGCAACTGGGTCCGATAATAAAGCAAATCCATGCCAACAGGCAACAAGAGCCTTATTTACGGAATCTCCAAGCGCTCGTCGAGGGCAAGGATAGTGAGATAGAGTCTATATGCACCCAAAATTACCAGGAGTTTATATCTTCGGTCTCAACTCTATTCACTGTGAAGTCATACACGACCAATCTTCGAGAGAAGATCGCAACGTTGGACGAGAGTGTTGCCCACGTAGGCAAGGGTCTCACTGAAAAAAAGAAGGCTCTATTACAGTCCAAGAAGACTGCTGCCAACCTCGATGAAGCCATTGACACGCTCCAGGCGTGTCTCAAGCTGCTAGACGTTGTCGACCGCATCAGAGACATGATTCGAGAGGGAAAATTCTGGAGCGCCCTGAGAGTGAGTTGATACCCAATATTCGCAGTGTTACTGGGATCACATAGGTTGGCCTCCCTTCTCAAGTCCTTGGAAGACATACAGGCCACTCCACCGGTTTCCTTGTCTCAAACACCGCTATACCAACATATCATCTCCTCGATACCCTCTCTGCGAACACAAATCCAAAATGCGGTCACAGCATCTATGAAGCAGTGGCTTTTGGAGATCAGAAATGTAACTGGCACCGTTGGCAAAGCGGCCATAGAGGCCATGGATGCGCGAACACGGAAATGGAGATCCCGCCGCGAGAAAGATCCTATGTTGAGACTCAGTCGCGTGGGCAGTGCAGTGGAGGTGGTCACGCATGAGAGGTCGGATAGTATGTCTGAATTACATTTGGTGTATCACAAATGCTTCACCGTGTTTACTGCAGATATCGTCCTCGATCAAGTCAAGGTTGATTTCCAGCCCTTGTACCAATGCATTCACATCTATATGTCACTGGACTCCCTCGACGAGCTCAGGAATTCATACCAAGCTGATCGCAAGGTTTGTGACCGACTACATCACGTCCTAAATATTGCTAATTATGGCTGTAGGCGCAATCAGACCTTATACTTCCCATCAATCTTCCGTTGCCGTCTCTATCCGAAATTATTCAGGAGATATGTGGTTTCTTTATCATCGAGTCTCATGTTTTGGAGACCACATCTGGTTTTCGATCTGAGCTGGAAGTTGAAGAGCTTTGGGATGCAGTGATAGCCCGACTATCTTCAGCGATCCGGGATGTTTTGGCAGGAGAGAAGGATCCAGATACGTTCCTAAGAGTCAAGGAGTGTTTGATAGGATTCGTTATGACCCTAGAGGTTGGTGATTGCATATGTTTCAGAGGGACGATTTTCGCTGATTTGCAGAACTGCAGTCTTACTCCTACTCCACACAAGCCCACCGTGATTTGATGCTTGCACTCTTCTCGACATATGCAGGTCTTCTTGAAGCTCAGTTCAGCCAAATGCTTGACAAAGTAAGTTAAAAAAGCTACTTCTTTGAGTGGCCATTTGCGTAGACGTGAATTAGGTTGTCCTCGAAGATGACTATCTACCTATGCAGGTTGTAACTGCGATTGAATTGGACTCAATACTTAGTTCCGTATGGCTAGCCAATGCTGAACATGAAGCGCTCGCAAAGTACCTACTTTCTACTGCACTTAACACCCCTTCTCACAACTGGATAGACACGCACCGCCTGTTTATTTGCCCTGGTCTCAGAGCTTTTATCTATGCTGTCGGGATGTAGGTTCCCTACTTCCTTATGCGGCATCTAACTGGATCTTTGTTGCAGCTACGAACGTTCATACAGAAGTTCTACCAGTTCGTGGAGGGTGTGTCACAACACCACGGCAACATCGACGACCTCCTTGGCCAGGTAGAGTGAATGGTTTGTTCCCTGTGTTGCACTCTTAACTTTCTTCAATAGTCTCTGGATAAACTGCTATCCAATCACGTAGGCGCGTGTATAAGCAAACGACTTGGAAGTACGACACTATCGCAGATCGCACAGATTATGACAAATCTAGAATATTTTGAGATAGCCTGCTCTGAGATGTGGCAGTCTATCTTTAAAATAAGGCAACTCTCTCTCTCTCTCCATCTTATAGTTCCTGATTGCTTTCATAGAGCCACCCAGAAAGGAGAGGGAACACGGCCATCCCCATCGCCGTTCTCCGAATCGTTTCTTAAAGCGCGCAACCGCATCACCGCACTCATTACTTCCAAACTTGACGACTTCTTCGAACTGTCAGAGTATGACTGGACGCCCCAAGTAAGAGAGGGGACTCCCAGCATGTATCTGTATGAACTCGTGAACTGGCTCACAACGGTCGTGGATTCTCTTGTCATCAAGGAGACGTACAAAGATGATGCATACAAAGCTGCCGTGGGGTATATCGCTGAGAGCATGATGGTGCGTCATTGGATTGATCTATTATTTTCTCTATTCTGAAACGCGTCCCCTTATCAGAATTTCATGATTGGACCGAATGTACCCGTCATGAACGAGAATGCGATAGCCAACATCGTGACGGACATTACGTTCTTAGAAGTTGAGATCACGAATATTGGGCGAGGCCACCTCAACTCCGCATTTTCGGAATTGCATTGCGTAAGTTCTGTTGATTCTTGATACCATCCGTTTATCACCCCTCCCCAGATGGCTGGCGTTGTGCTGCAGGATAAAGTACAGGAATACTTGCATCCATCCGTTCGGCAAGCGTCGTACGGGGGTCTAAAACCTAGACGGCTACAAGCACTTCTTGAGAAGCTTATCAAGTACGCAGCCAGTCGCCGCGACCACGCGTCTAGAGAACAAGCGGAGAAACGACGGAAAGAGGCAGAGGGGGTCGGTAGACTCGTTTGAATAATCGCTTGACCGATGCCATTCCAAGGTTTTAATAACCAGGATACTGCACCCTATTCGCCACTTGAACTGCAGTGACCAGTGAACACTCGGTAAATATTATATCCTCAAACGATACCTAAACAGCCAAAAGAAAGCGTGGAAGCAACGTCTCTATAGACCTCACCGTCAGTCGACTTCCCTTCTTTGGAGTACCACTCCTACTGGTTTGAAACAGAGAAATAGCATTTGGAGGTATTAAAGAAATTCTAGGAGTGAACTTACAACAAAGGGAGCTGCAATCATCGCGTCCACACTAGCTGTAAGATTTGCATATCACAGACGGAGAAATACGAAACCAAAGCGAGGGTCACAGGAGACAAATGACAATTGAGTGGAAAATGGTGTCATTCATGTCATGAAGGAGATATGACGAGTCGGGAAACATGATAGCTCGCCAATCAACCCCACTCCTCACACTCTCCGCCGCTGGATATTGGTAGCCAACCACTCTAGACCTTCGTAGAGACCATCACCAGAGGTGGCACACGCGGCCTGAAGGGAAGTTATAAAGGGATGCCGGTGCCACGTTGTGAGTATGAGAACTAACCTGAATATACCATGTCCGCTGTCTGAGCGCTTGCAAACCAAGTTTGTCCGTAATCTCGGCGGCATTCATGGCGTTAGGAAGATCTTGCTTGTTAGCGAACACCAGAAGCAGAGCATCCCGGAGCTCATCTTCGTTCAACATCCGCTGCAGCTCCTCCCGTGCCTCAGACACACGCTCTCGGTCGTTTGAGTCGACCACAAAGATGATGCCCTGAGTATTTTGGAAGTCTAAAAAAAAGTGATATCGGTTACTAGGATTATGTTAGTTGGATCACGACCTACAGTGCCTCCACAATGGGCGGATCTTATCCTGGCCTCCCACATCCCAGACAGTAAACGAAATGTTCTTATACTCCACCGTTTCAACATTGAATCCTAAATGACGTGTCACCAATTTGTCACACAGCCATGACTCTGCGTACCAATCGTAGGGATTGTAGTGACAATCTCGCCAAGCTTGAGCTTGTAGAGAATTGTCGTCTTACCAGCTGCATCAAGACCGACCTAGATGGTTGTTAGTGGAGTGAATCCATTGGGCCAAATGACATTGGGGCAGACCATCAAGATGCCTGTAGAAAATGGTGCAAGTCAGTACGTGGCTCCTCGGAAATGGCCGTAAGAAGGGAAAGTATACTTACGCATTTCCTTGTTCTTGAACAAGACCGAGAGGAGACGAGAAACCGTGAGCCCCATTGTGAAGTACCGAGGAGGAGGTGGTTGGTTAAGTTGTCAACTGAAAGGCAAAGGACAAGTTTGTGGTTTGCGAGTATCGTGTGAGAACACCCTTTTGAACTCCGCCTAACCCACGGTGGCGAGCAATAATTATATAAAAAATAATATCTTGAGCAAAACATATTGTACCGACGTGGCCACTCGAAATGCCGTCTGCGTCGGCACAACCCTTGCTCGCGAATGGAAATCCAAATTGTAACTACTGAAGTACTACTGAAGAGTAAGGAAAGGTTCATAGGTAAAGTAAGTCAACCGAATCACACGGTTCCGAAGAAGGCAAAAAGTTCTGTCGTGATATGTTCCCACGATATAACGAAATCCCAGAACCCTTTGCTCTGCGAGCAAGGGAACTACTGCCCAAACAACACAGTACAGTATAGCCCTGCCTCGTGAGCTCAGCCCAATATAATGTGCCATCTGAGGCAGAAACGCTTCTCGGATTTGTTGTCTCCCGGAGCACGAGGGAACCCTGTACCTGTCGATCTGTGACTTCAGCATCACATGAAACCCAAAGGCCTTATTCTTGTGTATGTGGAAGATGGCGATTGTCAATTATGGCCAGACGGCGTACTAAGGGTAGGATACATGCGGTACTACTGAGGTGTGATGAATGCTAGAGAAAGCGGAAAAGGAGAATGCCAAGACAAACAACGTAGACAAGGTTGAGTACGGAAAAATACAGGTGTATTCTAAAGGCACAATTAGTGTGAAAAATGTTGTACAGATAGGTCATGAAGGTTGCTGTAAAGAGAGGATGGAGGGAGAAGAGATCCTTCCTGGTGCACACGTCATTATGATTGTTGGTTTGCAAGCTGCCCGTCGATCTTTCGTCGCCACCCGACGTAGTATGGATCAGCCGGAGTAGGCATGTATCTGCACAGTTCGAATAAAACCAGTTGTTCCTGGAATCCGGCGCTAAACCAAACTTGCTCTCGGGCTGTATAAGATCAGATTAAAATTGCTTTAAACAGATGTTCACGAAATCCGACCTTGCCGCACGACCGACATGGCCTGTGTAGCATCTATTCGCTGGGTGCACATTACTGGCAAAATATTACCTCAGAGTTTGAAAAGTCAAGGGAGGAAAAACGCACAGTAAGCTGCGACTACTGTAGCACTTCGTGTCAAACCTTGATGGCAGTGAACGAGGACAACCCCCCCACTCCTTATGGCTTGGTCAATGAATTGACATGCCCGGGGGAGGTGAATTAGGAGGTCCGCGAAATCGACATCCTCCACAGAAATTCGCAGGTGATAGATTCCAGATTCGGGAACCTCAGCAGGGATAGGGTCGTTGCACACGGAGACAACATGAGTAATCCGGCGTTCAGTTAACGACCGTGATGAGGTAGCGGCTTGGATGCTGAAAATAAGGAAAGTGAGCAGGGACACCACATCACGAGGGAGGCACAGTCTTACTTTCCTAGGTATAGTTTACCCTCGATAATTGCATCGACGTTTTTCCAAGCCATGGTTCTAGACTATCGACCCCGAATTCCTGGGAGAATGTCCAGAGCACCTCGCACCAAAACATCCTCCGTTTTGTACTACCGTACTGCAGCGGACGAGAAATGCACCGTATACGGCTCGGAGGAGCGAGTAGCCGTGTCCACCATGGATAGCAGGGCTCGCGAGAGTGTGATGGCGGTGTGCTGTATCGTTCATTCACAGCCAGTAATGCTCGTAGAGACGGAGTGGAAAACCGGTGACGGTGACAGACATCGCCCAGAAAAGGAAACGCTGGATGCGACGCGCCCACCGCCACCTCGTGGCCATAAGCCGAAATAACAGTGAATATTTTCAGAGACCACAGGAGTTAGCCAGGGGTGAGTAGGAGCACGCTCGGTGCGCCTGTCCGGGGAAAGTTACCACTCTGATCCTGTGCAGCTCACCTGCTTGATTTGGACTTACAAGCCACGTTTCTGGCCGTATTTGGATACTCAGACGGACTTAACGCTTGTCATGCCCTAGCGAACGGCAGTCAGAGTAACCGTGTCCGAGTCAACCCACCTCAGACAGTCGGGGTATTACCCAGGCGTCGATTGACATTGAGTACCTTGGTGTTTAGAATGGATGCAGTGTTTGCGGACAGGACGTACCTCATTTATCCAGTGGCACTGCCATCCAATCTAAGCAACTCTGTTTTGTACGGATTTGAACGATGCCTGCTCCGAACACCTAAATGCTTTGAAACACACTGGGGTCTCGTGCTTGCTCAGCATTCTTACCTGCATGTTGGAGCGGCGAAGCGAACATGAAGCTCCTTGCACAACCGGTTGGGGGCAGAGAGATGGACGTGCTTAGTCACCACAGGTTGAATGCCAGTGTTGCCGGTGCAGATGACTAGACAGTCGCAAGTCCGTGTTCATTATTTCTGGTAGCGCCAACAAGACTTCTTCAAGCCCAAAGCCTGCTTATGGTTTATCATACCGAATCACCACCGGCCGCATGAATCTAGTTAACCGAGCATCTCATGAATTTCTGTAGAGGTGTGATTAGTATCACCATGAAAATGGAAGGCAACCTGGGGTGCCAAAATGCAAACTATCGTCGCAATACTGCAATGAGTCGTGTCATAAGTATAGATTGACAATTGTAATAAGCCTTTACCGTATCATTTGATTGACAGCTTTCCCAAGACTCTAGTATGTTTCCAATGTTCGAGATTGGATCGATGTGACCGTAGCCGAACAAGAAATGTATGACAGAGCTCAGCCACAGGAATCTATTGCATGAAGAGTAGACTATCGGTCTACAAAGCGAGATGAGGCCAAGAGTGAATATTGCTGCGCCATCAGGGCAGAAAGCACCCAACGACTACTGGACGGCCAACGTGACCCAAGGGCCAAGGCACAACCTCCGTGTGTGCTCTCATAACGCGGTGGAAAGAATGCTATTTTCTTCCTTGGAGTCTCCAATTGGGGCTGCCTAGTCCAACCTCGAGAAGCAAATATTTCCTCCGCCAGAGAGTCACAAGGCCAGGGTGACAGGAAAGCCGATAGGCCGATCGATCCTCCAAGCTGCATTTCCCTTCGTACTGATGCAGAATCCCTGATGCTGATTGGGTAGTGAAGAAGGCTCTGAGAGCCCACCCCTAACCCACACTCGTTACTAATCCCTGACTGGAGTAATATTGAAGTAGTGCGGGTTTGCTAGAAAGTAATAATATGAAGACCCCACAGAACCAGAGAACTACACATGTAATGTAGATGCAGGGTAATAGTTATGACCCTGAACATGTGATACAACGACAGACTGACTCGTCAGTAGTCGGCCGTAATCTCAGTTCATTTCATTTCACTGAAGAGTCCGAAACACAACAGGAAGGTTGTGGAGTGAGAGTCAGGTTTCCAAAAACTTGACCGTCTGCTGCAATTCTGGGCTAAGGTCACTCGGTATGGAAGACTGTTTCGAACACCCCCAAACCTCTCATCCGCGCTGTCCAGGCCATGATCAACAAGCAATCGAAAAGACATTTGAGACCCTGCCCGTATCGGGATTTTCCCACGGGGGCGCAGGCCATGGTGCACGGTGGCGTCTGGACCGCCTGAGGTACTTAACATTTGGGTGGCCACAACTTCTATGTTGGTGTTCCAAAGGACAACTGATATGTCGTGCTGTTTGCCAACACTGCGGTGAAACGCCTTGATAAAGGTGGCCAGGTACACATGCTAATCGAGTTCGACAGGGTAAGACTCCGCAGGCCCCACACCTTCGATGGCAGGCACGTTCTCTGAGTGCCACAGCCCTGAGCCCCCATGTCGTCTGGTGCGCTGGTGCTGGTGCGATGTCGGACATGTCAACATTCAACGTTTCAGCGCTCGACTACGAGTGACTCACTATGCGCTGGTTACCACGAGGCGCCATAAAAAAAAACACAGGATCAGAGCACATACCACGTTGCGCGTAGGTCGCAGTGATTTCTCCAGTTGTCCAAGGCCAAAAAAACGTTGGAGGGGACTGTACAGCAAGTCCGATGACACGAGGTGATTGGAACGGAGGGCCCATCCGCTGGGAGCCTCGGCTTTTCCTGCCCATAACGGGTCATTAATGTGTGAGTAGATAAATAAAGGTGATGCCTTCTGCCAGTAAACAAACCCCACCACTATCTCTGCCATCCTCTGATACACGGATCAGTCTGCTGTAATACATGTTCCAAATCGAGTGGAAGTCGGCCGTATGTATATCGCCTCATGAGATGAGCTTAGCATCATGTCTAACCTCCCTCAAGCTTTATCACTCAGATGGTCGAAAGCGGAGTAGGCCAAAGGCATCTACAGTACACGGCTGGCTCGTCAAATGGCGTGCTACGTTCAGCGGGAACGAGACCCTTCGCAAGGAAGGCATACGCGAGATGCTTGAAGCTAAACGCGTCCGAGAGGCGAAAAGAAAGTTCAGAGCAGCTCGTGGATCAAACAAAGGAGCAAAGTCTCCTCTGAGCCTGTCCTTTTTCTTTGGAAAGAAGAAGAAAAACAGACCACTGAGGCCCCACAGCCGTTCCCGCTCCCACAGCTCTAAGCGCTCGGCTCGGAGCATAGCTACTCGCTTTGCAACGTCGCCCGTTCAATCGCCTAAGCCAAGCCGCTATCAGCAGTCGGCATACCACAGTCGATACCGACACCCCAGCAGAAGCCAGTCTAGGGGTTATTCCTCGCGACATTCCTCGCGGCAGGCATCCTATGACAGCGGAAGGACATTAGTTCGGACTGGGACCGTAAGGACAAAGCAACAGTGAATCACTGTGCGGTACTAAATTATTACATCTTATGTATTCTTTCCCTTGGTGGGTGGATGGTGTCGTATCGTTATCCTTGTACGCAACCTTGAAGCGCTCTGTGTGTTCAATGGAATCCAGCATGGGTGAAACCCTTAGGGTCCGTGAAGTGTGGGTTTTCCGACCACCATTAATGAGATCACACTACGTAGCAGGTGACCACAGGTCACATTACCAGCTACCGGACGACGTTTTTGGAAAGCGTGCTCTACGAAAACGAGGTGAATATAATGAAGTGCGGAGTTGTTTCTTACGTACTATTGTGGCAGTTAAGTGGTTTCCGTGCCGGTACCCGTCCCAATAGTCCTCTTCTTTTTCTTGCGTCTCTTGCGTTGCTTTTTGGAAATATTCGGGCTGTCAGAGTTGCCGACCTGCTCTGACGCTTCCGGCGGTCCATCAAGATTCAACAATGAAACATTAGCTTGCTTGGTGGCAGCGCTGTGTTGCCCAGACACGCGTGGAAGAGAAGGGGAATCCCCTAACCGTTGTATGTATGGCGTCATCGAGCTCTTTAGAGCCGGAACCGCAAGGCCTACAAGGGATGGGAAAGGTCAAACAGTGCCGTATAGATTAAAACCGACGTACTGGCTACATCTACGGAAGTACCATCGTTGTCTTGAGTGCAAATTCGAACAGCCTTGGATGAACTGGGAGAATCCGATTGTTGTGGTAAGCATTCAAGAGTTGCATTCGTCGTCGTCGTCTTCGCCGGAGTTGCCGGTCTTTTGTCTGTTGATGGCGAATCCACGGGTGTTCATTATTAGATGAAAGTCCATCGAGGGTGAGGAGTCTCTCTGACCATGGCTGGCTTTCTCTTTAGAGATTTTTGGTTTCAATACCTCTTTCCTATCTTTCCCATTAATCCCCTGTATGTGTCCATTTATCTTGGATATTGGTATTTTGGGGGGAATTTCGATTTTTCTGCGCTTTTTGCGCTCAAACGGATCGAGTTTCATCAACCGTTTCTTTAATTTGCCTTTTTCTTCTTCCTCCTCCTCTGACTTGGCATCCGAGCGCAACGGTATTTCGGATGAAGACGTGGTATTCCTTCCGGTCTTTGTGAGTCGATGTCGTAGTTTCGACGCGTCTTGGTTCGCTGAAATAGATGCAGGGACAGGTGCACCCACTCCCAATCTAAATTTACATGACGACCACTCATCTATGATCCTTTACTGTGTTCATACATACCTGGGAGGTCGACGGAGCTGTTCCCGTAATATATGCTCCGTGTCAGTGGTGCTTGAGTGTGATCGAGCTGCCTGGCCCGTTTGTATCCATGAAGTCACCAGATTGTGAGCGAAAGATATGGACATGTCTATCTGTGCTTGCAAGGTTTCTGAATCGATGTCATCTGGATTCGAGGGCATTGTTATTTCTGCCTGAGTATTTGTTCAGTAGTAGCCTTTCAGTTGCGCAGGACCAGAAGGTCAGGTGTTTCCCACGACCCCCATATTGCACCTCCTGACCCAGATCGACTGCAGAGGACGGTATGGTAAACAAACGCAAGAGAGCTGAACTAGAGGACTCCGACTTGGATGTACCTGTCCCGGGGAAACAAATACTACCCGTGGCCAATCTTCCAGAAGACTTCAATGGTGATCCGGCGAATGGGCTGGAATATCTCTTTCTTGTCAGGTGAGACTGCATGCACTCTGGGTGACCGCTGATTCTATGTGTAGTACAGACGAGATGCACGTCGGTTACCGCACATTTCAAGGGTGCGCAATCCGTACGAGAAGCCAGCAGTTCATATTCCCCAAGATCTCCCAGCGAAAGCACCTTGTGACACGCTTCCATCCGAGAAGTGGAGAACTGCCTTCCAACGTCATTTCCGTAACCTCCGAACGGTACGCAATAATGGGTTTTTCTTCTTGTCATGACGAGTATACTGATGGCCCCATGTAGAACTTGAGACAACCGACAATATATGTCCGTGTCGATGAAACAAGCTTAGCCCGAGCATTAATTCCTGAGAAGAAGGACCGCGATGCCTGGTGGATGTTTCTTACTGGCCAGTCTGAATCAGAATGGAGTCCCGCTGCTCGAGCCGCGTCGCGCAAAAAGTCGAAGCAGTCGCAGCATATACGACCATTCTCAGAATTCCCAAGAAATGGCGGCCAAACAAACAGCTTGGTTCCCGCCCAGGAAGCGACGGAGGTCCTTCAGAGTGATAGACAGCTTCTTAATGTCTCAAGTTCGGCCTCTGAGGTGATAGTGGATTGTTTGGAGAGATATCCCGCTGCCTGTCCGACGCCACAAGGTAGTCGAGCGCCGTCCAATGGTACGGAAATTGCATCTCAGGAAGTCACACCAAGTCGGTTGCGGGGTATTGATCATGTAAGTCGTGCTACTTGTCTCGATGGCTCCTACTGATTATCAGACAGCGAACGTCTATCCACCTTCTCATGTATTTTGCACATTGGATTAACATTCACCTCCAAAATCAGAATGATCCGTCGAATGACATCACGAACAGCCACGCACGATGGATGTTTTCGCTTCTCATCAAGGTAGAAGATACGGTGTCAGCAGATGAAATGAGCCTTCTCCGTAACCTCGCTCGGGCATGTCTTGGCATCGTCAAGAAACGAAGAGACGTAAAATCGGAGTATGTGGAGGCAGCGGATGCAATTTCTGATGCGTCTTGTTGGATGATATTTACGGCAATTGCCAGCTTCTGGGGCCAGAAGGATCTTTGGATGGACGCTGAAACTGCGATGTCATATTAATTGTACGTACTTGGCACTTGTTGCATGTCGTTCGTGATCATCCGATGGCCCAGTTCGTCTCTCAGTGACTGTTTCGTTACTGACGTGCTTGACCTTCCTTGTATTCTGGTGGGTATCTCCAATGTTATTAGACTTCCATTCTCCCAACTTACTGCCAACTGTTTGTTGTACGTCAGACTTGTTGAGTTAACGATCAGTTGAGGTCGAGGGCATCCCCGTGGGAACGGGGCTGTCCGCTTCTTGACATGATCCTGGTTTTTTCGTGCCAGGGCGGTTTGTAGCCGCATTTTCAAAAAGTTTAAACGGACTCTCTTTTCTTTCCTCAACCCAGCTGGTCTTTCTCCACCATGCGCTTCATCGCCGCTGTCCTCCTGAGCGTTTCGTCTGCTTTGGCCTACCAGATCATTTCTCCTGGTGGCAGTCAAGGTTGGACCACCACTGGTCCAAACATTCTGGTGTGGCAACGCGTCGATACCGACCCTCAAAACTTCACGGTCGTGTTGACTAACGTGGTGAGTATGCCTCAGCGAACTTCTACTTGCTTCGTTGACGTCCGCTATAGAACGGTGGTGCAATGCCCAACGGTGACCAAGTCCTCAACGCCCTCGTCGATGGTACTCTTGGCAACATCACATGCAACCCTCCCAGTGGCGGGTGGCCCACTGGTGCTGGGTTCCGTGTCAATCTTGTCCAGGATGCGACACACCTCAACAGTATACTTGCTCAGTCCTCGCAGTTCAACATTAACGGATCTTCGTCGACCACGACAACCTCATCTGGCCAGACTTATTCGTAAGTTGTATTTTGCGTTCATCACTTTGACACATCTCATCCCTTCTGTTCCTCAGCAATGTGGGCCAGACACCAACTGCCGTGGCCTCCCCCACCGGCCCAGACACGAGTACCAGCCCCACTGATGTCAGCGCTGCCCTCCCTGGAGTGGATGCCAAGTCTGGATTATTTGTTGCGGTCGCCGCGTTGACTGCCCTCATCGCCACTACACTCTAAGCATTTTACGGATTATTGGACATTAGTTTAATAATCTTTCTTTGTTCCCACGTTCGTTCCCTGTTCTGGTGACAGTTCTGCGTGCTTTTGGACCTTTTTTATGCAGAATTTGTCTGGACAGTCGATGTTTTTTCCGGGGATAGTGGTATTAATCTAAGTGTTGCTTGGTGTTACATAAAAGCGTCGACGGTGGGTCAGAGACACGTTGAAACCATCCTCATTTCCTCGTGCACTGCGGTATGCGGAAGGAACAAGGACGCATATCAATCTAGCCTACATAGTCAAGGACTTCGCAAGCGCTTGCCTCCGTTAGGTGTAAGTCGTAACTATGTGACGTAGGTGCGACGGCTGCACAAGTCATTTGTCCCAAACCTCGCTACTGTTCGCTTCTCATGACATGGCCAATTTTCTTGCCCTTTTCTACCATGCGCATCGTCACTGCTGTGTCCCTGAGCGTTTCGTCTGTTCTAGCCTACCAGATCAATTATACTGTGGTGGCAGTCAAGGTTGGACCACCTCTGGTTCAAACTATTTGACGTAAACTGACCCATCTGAGATCATGGCCATCGACTAACCCAGTGAGTATGTCTTCGTCAGCTTATACCTGTTTCGTTGACCAGTATCTTCACCGCAGAACCCCGATGTGATACCATAGTCGACGAAAGTCTTGGTCATATCACCTGTAAAACCTCCACCCTCTGCGTGGCCTGCTGGTGATGGCGAGTCCTTACTCAGGATACTGACCACTTTGATGCTGTACCTCAGTCCTCGGAATTCAGTATCAAATGCTTAGAAGGTGACTACACCGTTAGACCCACGAGAGGAATGAAGGTGTATCCTGTGATAAGCCAAAATGCGACTTACGAGAACCAGATGCAGATGCCATGATCATCGACCAATTGACAAAAATGCACTGGGACTAACAGACACTTGTTCTTCTTCGCGTGGCACTCCTGCACGTTTTTGACACCTCGATTATATAGAGTTCTAGACAATCATTGGTGGTGAAGGATGGGTCAGAAACACGTTGAGAGCTTGCCCATTTCCTCATGCGCCGGGATGAGTACGCGTGAAAAAACGGGACACAGGATTACATAAATAGTTCGGATCAGTGCGAATCTATTCTATTTCCATTGCGCACTTTACAAATGTCCTTCGAGCACTTGTTGCCTCCAAGTTGGAAAAGCCAGGTCAATGACTGGCTGGTCGAGGACACGCCATCCTTTGATTATGGGGGCTATATCGTTGGGGAGACAGAACGCACTGCATTTCTTTTTGGAAAGGGGAAACAACCCGCAGTGCTCGCTGGTTGTCCCTTCTTTACCGAGATATTTAGTCAACTTGGGTGCCAGTACGTAAACTAGCCAACATACTCCATCATGATTGAAACCTAACCTAGTACACAGCGTGAATTGGCACATGAAAGAGGGCGACTCCTTTGAACCCGTCAAGCACGTTGCGACGGTGCGGGGAAAGGCTCGCCACCTCCTCCTTGGAGAACGAGTGGCACTCAACCTACTTGCCAGATGCAGCGGAATCGCCACAAAGTAAGCTTGTAGATCTCTCCCAGTGATGATCCTAACAACAGGGATCGCAGATCCAGACGCATGAAGGACCTGGCTGCAGGTTATGGTTACAAGGGTTGCATAGCTGGTACCAGAAAGACAACACCTGGTAAGGCTGATCTTGACGGGCATCAGCCACGTGATCTCATTTTATCGAGGATTTCGGCTTGTCGAGAAGTATGGAATGATTATTGGTGGGATCGATCCCCACCGCCACGATCTATCCAGCATGATTATGCTTAAGGATAATCATATCTGGTCGTCTGGTGAGTTGAATCAACATTCCAGCGCGAGGGTAGCAGTTGACCTTGTATGCAGGATCTATAACCGCAGCGATCAAGCAGGCGCGTTCTGTTGGAGGATTTAGTCTACTTCTCGACGTGGAAGTTGGTTCCGAAGCAGAAGCAGACGAAGCTATTGATGCTGGTGCCGATATCATTATGCTCGATAACATCGAAGGCGACGAACTCGTGAATGTCGCCCGCAGGCTGAAAGACAAATGGACGAGTAAACGCAAATTCCTCCTTGAATCAAGCGGAAACATTACTGAAACAAATCTACGCGAACGAGCAATAAATGGTGTGCTGTCTCATTCTGACACTATTTCCATTATGTTTAGCACTAACAAATTGGTAATAGAAATTGACATTTTGAGCACAAGTGCAGTCCATCAATCAGTACAACACATAGACTTCAGCTTGAAGATTCAGGTATCTAAATGAGGCGACACTGTAGTGGGGAATCGTCAATACTTCAAGTTGAATAATTTCAAGGCATTAAGCCCAAGGACTGCCGCCTGTGCAGACTCGTTCCAACTGTGAACGTTCCGAATAGCCGATAGATTATCTTCAACACTTTGCCATTTATGGCTCCCTTTCAGCGGCGGGAAGAAAGGGTGATCGGTACCAAACAGCATCCTTGCACTTCCGAGGTCTGTATTGTACGAACCCCCAGTAGAGCTGTAGGTTTCCGCACGCCCAATGGTTTCGCTCACGAAACCAAGTTCCTCAGGTCCATATGCAACAGCGTCAAAATAAAGCATTCCAAGATAATACCGTGCGTCGTGCTTCAATCTTTTCGCCACCACAGGGTCGTGTGCGATGCATGAGGCAATACGGGAAGATAATTGAGGAAGTGCCCCTCCTGAGTGTGCCAGAAGGAGAAGAAGGTCTGGGTAGCGATCCAGGACGCCTGCCAAAATAAGTCTGGTTATGGCCTTACGACAAGTGTCGTCAGCATTGGAACGGTGGGCAGACCAAGATGCCTACGTACAATTGTGGTCTCGAATGGGAAGCCGAGCGCCAACGGAAGTACATGGCCGTTCGGCTTGTCACCGAACGCCTTACCATCTATGCCATAGTGTGGGTGAATGAAGACAACAAGCCCAGCCTTCTCAATAGCCTTCCATACGGGTTCTAGCGCCTTGTCATCAAGCCCATTACCAATGCCTTTTGTTCCCATGATTACGCCCGATAAGTGTGGGAGGCTTTGGATCTGCTCGATGGTGTGGACAACCGAAGAAATTGAGCCCTCTGGCACAAGAGGTAGTAGCCCGAAACCGTAGACGGATTTCAATCCTGGAAAGCCATCCGCATCGGGTGAAGAGGCACAGTATTCCTCGAGGTCATTGTTCAGTGCCTGGGCGAGAGTCTGTGCACGATCGGGTGGAAGGAAATCAAGCCAAGGATTTGCTGAGCTAGACGAACAAACAAGAGCGGGTCAGGCGGGCAGTGGAGCTAAAGAGCTAGAGAAAGCAGAACCTCACGAAAGACACGTCGATTTGATGTCTTTTCATGAACTCAAGCTTTTCTTTCCTGTCCCAGTACTGTCCAGGGATGAACCGATTTTCGCTGAAGAGGCATCAAATTGTGAACCAACCTGAGGGCCAACAGGACGTCCCGACCCTGGCTCGCCATCCAAAATCAAGAGTCGCTCTTCGGATTTGCCGTCTGCATCCCTACGGGTCAAGATACGGGGCGCTAAACTTCGCGCACGCAACTCTGCAGCATACCGTGGCAGATATACATGTGTATGCACGTCGACGATGGGGGATGGGGGAACCCTTCTAATGGAAAGTTCTGACATTGCGCGGCTGCCCAAGATTATCGATGAACTAGGTCTGGAAGCAAGTCTGCGGACATGCAGCAGGAAGGTCTCTAGATTGGGCATAGCAGGTGGATAAGTATGGCCAAGATAAAGGGACAACCCAGCCATCTGGGGTTACTTACCTATATCTTGACACACTTTGCGATGGTTCTGTCGCAACATGGATGGTGCCGGTGAGTATGTAACTTGCAAAGGGTTGCGTGCCTTCGCTTCTGACTCCCATCTCTCCGAGCTCGACACAATCTCGCAGGAACCAACCATTCCCTGAAATGTCGACCTCACAAAACACACTGTCGCCACGGTCGAGGATTAACAAAGCTCAACAAGAGGTTTCGAACTCATTTTTCCCTCTTCCATACTTTTACTCATTCTAGGAGATACTATCAGCTTTCATGCGCCATGCACACCCTGGTGCGCATCGGAGACGAATTTAATCAAGCAATCGTAGACTCAGCCAACGAGACAGCAATGTATCGGAGTCGCATCGCTGAACTCGAACGCCGGAACCGCGAGGCTAGCGCGACCGAAAATGAGGCGGCGCACCGGAAACTGAGGCGCGTGAAACGCGTAATGGGAGCGTTGTTAGAGGAAATAGGAGCCTGGTATCCAGATAACCCAGATTCCGATCGTTCTCCGCGGTTAGAAATACCTCAGCTACGTACCCTCGGGTCTCCTCCACCGCCGTCCGCATCGGCATTACTGGGGCGTCACTCAATCTCACCACAATGCGTGTCTCCCCCAAGTTCACCACCTCGAAGCATTTCTTCACCAAGCGGGCCACCTCCACCCTTTAAGTCGTCCACTCTGGGACCAGAGTTGGAATGGCGGATGTCCACAAATAGGACTCCAAAATCTGCTGAGGTCATTTGTCCAATACCTTGGAAATGGCTTCAACAGCGTTTGGGGCTCGACGAAGATATGGTAAGCAATGCTGTCGGAATACTAGCAATTTCCTGTCGACTAAACTGACCGTGTCAAGTTATACTCCTTAGAAAGGTCAATAGAACAACATTGTCGCAGTGGTGATGTTAACTCACCATGGTTGCGACCACAGCCTCTCGCAGATGGACAATGTTTGCCTCCGTGTACAGATCGTCAAGAACATGGCATTTGTTTATGAACCATTTTCAATGGATTGTCCGTCTGCGTCGATGATTCTAGATTGGGGATCCCCGACAGATAATCTGACAACAGCACGTCACATCAGTGACAATGTGAACATTCATCCATTTTTGCACACCTTTATCTTGCCAGTGAAGAAGGTGAGGCTTGATCATACACCGTTGAATTCACTACAATCACTTCCCCAAGGATGTCTGGTACTACATCGGTGCTCATACTTGGAAACTTACTCGACTTTTCTCTGTCTGGCCAACCTTGGGGGATCGAGTGAGTTCTCAGATTATTCAGGCCGGCCGGCTGAGCTGTCTCCAGTCGAAACAGAAGGTGGTTGACAGACTAAGGTCTCGTTGCCGCGAGAAGCACTCCTCACAAGATATCCGCCAAATGCTGGACAATCGACGTCTAGTCCAGCTTTGCGTTGAGGTGTCCAGCACATCGTTAACGGCGCTTAGCCAGGCCTTTGCAAAGGATCTTGACTATTCCAAACAAACGTAAGCTTTTTTGACGGGGGATACGCTACATATCTACGTACATCTTGGATGGTCGAGCAGTTCATGTAATAGAGCTCAATGTAATTAATTGGCAGTTACCCTGATAAAGAGTCAGTCAGAACTCCAAATTGAATGGCGGATATTGCGACGTCGACGAAGTATGGGTCCTGAAAGCAAGTTCTCGACTGTAAACTACTCCCATGGGGAATGACAAGGGGAACTGTTAGATGCATTAGCAACCAGAATAGCGGACTTCGATGTGGGAATTGGCGCTGTGCCCGGTTGGTCCGAGGGGATTGACCTCTGGCTCCTTCGAGGAACTGGTTACAGTTAACAAGTTATAACGGTCATCTGGTCATATACGTAGATGATGCAAGATCTTGAATGATCTACCCAACTCCCAGACTGCTGTGCGCAGACGAAGGCACGTTGCATCTGGCAGGACCCGGGGTATACATATCCTAGAGTTCATCGAGCGTTCATTTCAAGGATGACCGCGAGTCTGAACCTGAACAAGTTTACCAGGATAGCTAAAGCAAAGACAAGAGTAATGTACCAACTATTGGACGCCCTCGGCAAAGGCCCGGAAGATCGACTGAAGTCGGTTAGTTATATACACTGAACAGTCTCAGTTCGTTTTGAATCAGAGCATCCAATTACCCCCATTGCGCCGCCACAATCCTTGGTGAAAGATGTTAATAGTTAAAACTAAGAAGCCTACTTTCACATCCCGCTACTCAAGAGACGTAACCTGTCTGGATGCATACCACCTGGTCCGCCGTTCGCTGGAGGCTGAGCGTTGCTTGTGGTTGGTGGGGGGTTTTGAGCAGGAGGAGAGCTAGCAGGGGGACCAAAGTTACCAGCTGGGGGGAAGGGAGGCATGGGACCACCCGGTGGACCGCTATTGGGGGGAAATGGTGGTGGTCCTAACGCAAGTAAAATGAGTGGAGGGTCAGTGAACTGGAGCCATGAAACTTACCACCTGGGAAGGCACCTGGAGGGGGCATCCCATTTGGAGGGAAAGGCGGTGCGCCACCTGGCGGAGGAATTGGAGGTGGGAAAGGTGGTCGACCTGGATGTCTTGTGAAACGAGCGTCCAAAGGAGGGAGAGCTAGTACTCACCGAATGGCCCGGGAGGACCACCAAACGGCATCGGGGGGCCTCCGGGGAAAGGAGGATTAGAACCAAGTAGATGTTGGGGACCAAATCCGAAGCCTCCTGGTGGGGGACCACCTCCAGTCTCGTATGCCGCGGTGATCTGATCGATGATGTTCTGGGCTTTGTCGTGGCCGAGTGCTGAAAAGGAGTCAAAAAATGAGGGGCAAGTAACGCAAACAAGTGCTTACATGCGTAATAATCGCGCACATTGGCTAGATGGTTCCGCCCGCTGTTGTGGGCTTTGCGCACTATATAGTGGTGAGTAAATGTGGAGTGTTTCCATCCATGGAACGAACCTGAAGCGGAGTCATGCGTTAAGAATACATCGCAGTAATCACAGTAATGTTTCTGATAAGAAAACGATGAGTTTTCGTAGGACAGAGAGTGGGTTATTCTTACTGGCATGGTTGGAAGATGAGAAGCACAAATTGCTCCCACAGTGTCCAATAGATGCTGACTAATGCCATCTATCCATGGATCCCTCCTCTACCATACAAGAGCCATTCGACCTCATCAGACTGTCGCTGAGCGAACGCGTTTTCGTGAAGCTACGAGGAGATCGCGAGCTGGTTGGGGTCCTACACGTCAGTTGCGCTCTCTTGGATTTTTCTTTGCTAACTTGCTGAGCCTTGACAGGCATATGATGGCCATATGAATCTCATTCTCAGCAATGTTGAAGAGACCGTCATGATCGTCGATTCGGTCGACGGGTCTTACGAGGGACAGGGCACGGTTAAGGTTGGCATTTTACTTCGGACATGAATTCGACTACCAGTCCAACGATGTCCGATAGGTCGCGAAGAGGAAGATGGACATGCTCTTTGTCAGAGGGGATGGTGTGATCTTGGTCAGTCTGAGTGACCGTCGTGTATGCGGATATTTATCCTCTGTCATAGGTATCACCGCCATCCCGGACGTGACCACTCACAACGACTGCCGAGGTTCCTTCAGCATGACTTCGTGATCTCTGCCGTATATATTTTTTCGGCGGTCTCGAAGGAACTTGTGTGTCAAGTTTAGAAGATTGCATCAGTACTGTCTAACATACACTGTACAGTAAAAATTGGACATGGCATTATTGAGTTATCAGAGATATCACTGGACAACATATAATCTTTCGTACTACATCAGAATCGAAAGTGGGTGAGCACTACCGTGATCGTACAAATTGGACCTAGTGGTATTACAGTCAGGATTCTTGATTACTGCTTGGGTTTGTGCCGACAGAGTCACGGAGACGTCAACGCGGCGAATACATCAGATGTCCTGGAAATGCTTAGCGCATTGTTTGTCTTCTGGCTTGGCCGGCGGCATGCAGGACTCTTGCTTGCTGGTGATTCTGGGCAGGGGGCAGGGTGACGAAGTTATGCGGGAAAGCTCATCGTCAGACTCTGGGACGACTGCTCCTGTGGGCCATGTTTCCGGGTCTCGCAGCCATCCAGCATGGATGACCTTGATCTGTAAGCCAGTAAGCAAGGTGATGTGATTGCGGTGAGTAATGCATACCACCAAATTCATTGGTAGCCTCCGCCGTAACCTTCCTCCGCCTACAAGACCTTTCCATACCTTCTCGACGCCATCTTTCCATGCTTCGTCATTGTGCACAGCACCAGGCTGGCTGAGTAGTTGTTCAAGACGGAGACGGGACGAGGAAGAAGGGGAGTGCTCGGGCACTTTAGTGGGTGTGAGCCACAAGGTCCGACGAGCGGCATAATGGGCTTGACCAGGGGGCGGTAAATTAGAGTTAACGAGGTAGCTCGGTTGATTCAGATCTGGGTGACATGGAGAACGAGGAGTGGAAGAACGAGTGGTGCTGCAATGAAATTTTTCTGCGAGTTTCTGGAACCTGGAAAAGGGTCTGCGATCCGGCGAGGTCTGGGACTTGATGATGGCGAGGCTGTCTATGTCGGAGGGTATCATGAACACGTTATCTGGGCATGCAGGCGAGCTCGCCAGAGGGAACCAGCAAGCCTGGAGACGGACGATATGCCACAAGGAGTCCCAACGAGGAAGGTCGTTTCCACGGCTCAGCAATGCCATGTTTCCGACAAGTTCGTCCATCTCATCGACGACGACGACGACGACGCAGGGATGCCCTCCGTGCGGCCATCGAGAATTGTGTACCGCATCCACTCGGCATCGCAGTCCACAACATCCCTCTCAGAGAACGACGACGAGTGTCCGTACCAGTCTACCTTCTTCTCCCGAGATGACGACGCACCCCTGCCAGCCATCCCCGCCCAATGGGCACGGCCAAAGCCCTCCAACGCAGTGACCCGTTCCCCACGCCCGCCCATGACCCACCTTCCACCGGAAATACTCATACACATCCTCAAGCATCTCCACTCCCCACGCGATCTCTACCACTCGATGCTCGTCTCCCGCGCGTGGTGCGAGTGTACCGTGGAACTACTCTGGCACAGACCCGCCTTAACCCGCCTCTCGACCCTCGTCAAACTCATCACGATCCTTAGCAGGGCGGATCAGACGTTCACCTATGCGCGCTTCATCAGGCGTCTAAATTTCCTTTTCCTCGGTAGCGACCTTACCGATGTCCTCTTCTCCCGCCTCGCACTCTGCGATCGCCTCGAGCGTCTCACTCTCGTAAACTGCTCTTCAGTTTCCGAAGACGCTCTCATTCGTGTTCTAACCCGCTTGCCTAATTTGATCGCTATTGATCTCACTGGTGTCATCGAGATGTCCGACAAAGTCATTCTCGGCGTAGCTTCCGTCTCGAAGCGTTTGCAGGGAATCAATCTAACAGGGTGCAAGAATGTCACCGATACTGGCCTCTTTGGTCTGGCCCGAGACTGCGCTTTCCTCCGCCGCGTCAAACTGAGCGGTGTTGACCAAGTGACAGATGGGGCCATCTCGGCCATTGCTAAAGCGTGCCCTCTCCTGCTCGAAATTGACTTGAACAACTGCAAACGTATCACAAACACATCCGTTCGTGATCTATGGGTGCACTGCACGCATATGCGCGAGATGAGGCTCTCCTATTGCTTGGAGCTAACAGACGCTGCCTTTCCCGCGTCCCTCAAACCTAGGGATACAACTACTATGGCTGTCCCAAGAATATGGGATGACCTACCACCATTAATCCTCCCCAGAACCCTAGACCATCTGCGCATGCTCGATCTCACCGGCTGCTCTCTCTTAACTGACGACGCGGTAGAGGGCATCTTATCCCATGCACCAAAAATCAGGAACCTTGTGTTGTCCAAATGCTCACTACTCACCGATCAAGCGGTGGAAAGCGTGTGCCTCCTCGGAAAACATCTACACTACCTTCATCTCGGTCATGCTACTAATATTACCGACCGCTCGATCAAGTCTCTTGCCAGGTGTTGTACACGCCTGCGTTACGTTGATTTCGCAAGTGAGTGTTTGTTCGTCCGCTATGTTGTCATCCTGAATTACTGTGCTATAGATTGCGCGCTTCTCACTGACATGTCTGTCTTTGAGTTGGCGAGCCTACCCAAACTTCGTCGTATCGGCCTCGTGCGGGTCCACAATTTGACAGACGAAGCCATCTATGCGCTTGCAGAGCGTCACAATACGCTTGAGCGCATTCACCTTTCGTATTGTGATCAGATATCTGTCATGGCCATTCATTTCTTGCTTCAAAAATTGCATAAACTCACGCACTTGAGTCTCACTGGTATACCATCTTTTCGAAAGCCTGAACTGCAACAATTTTGTAGACCGCCACCTCAGGTTCGTGTTCTATTACTGCCTGGGAATATTCTCTCATCCCCGACTCATCAGGAGTTTAACATGAGTCAGAGGATGTCATTTTGTGTCTACTCGGGTAACGGCGTCGCTAAACTCAGATCATTCCTCACTGAGCTTTTCAATACTATTACGGAAGACATGCAAGGGGATGACGAGGAAACGGAGTATGATGACGACTTTGATGAGAGTTTCGTGGAAGTCCCTCATGATGTGGACATGGAGGCAGGAAATGAAGGTGACCTTGACGACGACTTCATGCATGACGGGAGGTTCCATTTCCAGCCCTCGCTCCAACCATCTATTCGCGATCGTCGTATGGAGCCCATTGTTACTCCACGGTATCCCAGCTTGTCAAGCGGTTTGGCGGCTTCTCTCTCTGCAGAGCCTTCTGCGACCTATACAATACCTCATACCGCCCAACCCATTATAGACCCCATTGGGGGAGTCCAAAGATCCCAGCGAGGCTTTGGACTCCTTCCCGTTGTGGAGACGCCAACGTCTCCAGTCCCGAGTGACGTAGCATCGAATCGCAGCGGGGGAACAACTCAGTCAAATGGAACTGGTTTTTTCCGCACTTACCAGGAATTTGCATCGTCTTCTAGGAGTAATGGGGCATTAACCCCAGATTACAACTATGCTGAGATTGGTCACGGCCGTGGAGCAGGAAGTCCCTTTACCCACCTGTCTCCGGTGTTTGGGAATCATGCCTTTACTCCCGTAGCCACCCTTCATGGCACGACTCATGGCATTACCCAAGTTATGCATTCGGCAGGGACGCCACTGGAACTGCGGCATAGGCAGGATCAGCCCCTGCCGTTACCATTGAGCGTGTCAGACCGCGCCATCCCGTGGCCCCTTCAGGAGCCACCCACTCCGGTCATAGCGCCGTCTGGGAACTCAAGTTCTCCCAGCAACGTTGCTCCAACCTTCGATGCGAGTTCAGACCCACGTGAGCCAGAAGGGGGAGGGAGGAGCGTAAGGAGAAGTCTAAGAAACACCATCAACGCTGCTGAGCATCTCGCAACTTCTCTCCTCTTTGGACGCACCTCCGCGTCAGGGAGCAATAACCCACACGATTCTAGCAATTCAGAAACGAAGGGTCAATATTGAAGTGGCCACTCTGGAGGTTGTTTCGCGACCACTTCTTATAGCACCTATCATGGTAAATAAGACAGTCTTTGCTTTCGTATCTCTAGTCTTGTTTTCGCGAGCTGTATTAGTTTTGTTTGTACACGGATGATTCATTTGTTGTCAGTCACTATGTATAATATAGTTAATCACTATGTTCCTCTACAACAATGTAGCATTCGCCTTTGTGGAGTTGCCTTGGAACAAACACTTTCACTTTACACATCGCCATGAACATCCGACAAGCGGGAGTGCGTATGAGCATAACATCAATATGCAGCGCTAACATGGACGTAGGTAGAGGATCTTGCAGGCATGCAAGCCTGTAACCTACACAATCTTCCAGAAAACTATACCATGAAGTACTGTGCGTGCGCGCACAAGCTCGACTGTTCTTGACATTTTATGCATCATCATTAGACTTATACCACGCCCTAACATGGCCATCGCTCTCTTATGTTGCAGAGGATAATGGGAGGATAGTTGGATACATACTAGCCAAGATGTTAGTCCTCCCACATATCTTATGAACGAAAGTCACTGAATTCAGAACAGGGAGGAACCCGAGGAACATGATGGTGCCGAAAAAATTGACCAGGTGCCACACGGGCACGTCACCTCGATATCAGTGCTGCGATCGTACCGTCGGCTGGGATTGGCCAAGAAGCTGATGCTACAGTCTCGTGAGCCTTCTGTGGTGTAACTGGTGTGCGCCTTCATCGACATGTTCGTGACCTTATAGAGGAGGCCATGTCCACCATCTACCGTGCTGCATATGTGTCCTTGCATGTCCGGAAATCGAACCGTGCAGCTCTCAGTCTGTATCGGGACACCTTGGGCTTCACCGTCAAAAGTATCGAGGAAAAATACTGTGCGTTGTTTTTGGTTCTTTTCTTCGATCTCGAAGCTCATGATTCTTGAGACGCTGATGGTGAAGACGCATACGCGATGCAGCTTACATTCAATCAATCATGAAATCACTATGATAACATACAGGTGCATATAGGTAGGCATACAATACCGACATCGCACTACTGGTTGGAGGTGGTTTCAGTGTCTGGCTGTGGATTTGTTGTCGCAGTAGATCGCATCCCGTTTCTTCCGGCTGTCTCTCGAATTATTTTGGCGGTTTCGAGCCCAAGCTCGTAATAACCATCATTCTGCGTTGGATCAAACATGCCCATGTGTGCTTGAATCTCATCAGAAGTAAGGGAATTTCGTGCGATGATATAGTTGGCGAAAATAGGAGACGACCGGGAGGGCAATACAACAAATGTTCGCGAGGTGGTAAACACTGGGGCAGAAGGTGGGAGTAGCACATAGAACCTTGAAAGGTGGTCAAAGATCAGCAAGCAAATATGGGGGTTTGTGGGAGCGATTCACATCTTGAAGACGATTCCATACTTTGTCTCAGCAAGCATCATGTTGTCAAGGCGTTTGTTCATCGCCGCTTCATCCCAGAGGTTGCCCACGTATTTCATGTGGTCAAACGCCCACTTATACCCTGATGTGATCTCATCACGTCGCCAGTAAGCGGCCCCCGCTGCAGCTCCAGCAGCGACAGCTCCGCCTACAGCGTAAGCTGCGGGAGCCCACCGTGACCATCCGGTTGTTGTAGTCGTACCTGACGACTCCTCAGCTGCGGTGATTTGAAGCAATGATGGATCTGGAGGTTTCGACGATGTGCTTTGGCTCTTGCCGAACAACCAGAGTACGTCGGAGGCGATGGTGCGCGCAGTGCCAGCAAGTTCTGTTGCTTTGGTTACACTGTTCTTGAACACGTAAGGGTGGAGTCCTAGGTACTAAGGATGTATCAATATGCCACCTGGGGCCAGGCTGAGGCGGAAAGACTTGCAGGAGAGTCAAAGGCAAGGCACCCGATGATTCTTGGCCATAATGGCGCGGCCTCGTCAGGTCTTGAACTAATGAAGGACCACAGAGCGTCCGCAACTAGCAACCCACCCATGCTGGCCAACACGACATCGAAGTTTATAGTTGGATACTGGAAAGTTGACGTACCTATGCCCACACAACACGATTTTAGCTGTGCCGGCCCCGCCACCATGAGCAACTTCTTTCTGAACGACGAGCGTGGTAAGCCAATCGGCGAAGCGCTCAACTGCAGCATTCTATGGATGGATTAGCATTTTTAAATATTTCCGTACGGAAACCTGCTACCCACCAGTTCCCCTTTCGTCTATACAGGTTACATGGCATCAGTACAGTCTCCGCAGCAGATGAAATGTTAGCTGGCGGTAATTGACCTCGTAGGCAGGAAAGACTGTGCACTCGACGGTGACGTCGTTCATCGTTTCCCTCAGGATATGTTCTAGTCTGGAAGGAAAGCTCCCGAAAGTCGAGTCAGTGCCTTTGAACCTACGAAAGTTTTATTTAAGAGTAACAGAGGTCTGTCTTCGGCGTACCCGTGTACGAAGATGACTAGCAAGAGATCCTTTGGAACATGTAGGACGACCTGCAAAGCGTTGTCCCCTAATTCTGCGCTTGTAGTAGCCATGAGATTGATATGATGCAAGATCCAATTGTCACATGTCACACCGTGACTAGTAAATGGTACTACGATACACATGCAAGTATCTATCACAGACTCTGCCCCGAGTCCATGTCTTGACTGTAGTAGGTTGCTTGCGTCTGTGGCAGGAAAGACTGTGTATACCTAGCCAATTCCGGGCTGGCGGGGGTGGAAACGACTGATGGAACTGACATGCATCCTGTTAGGAACTTGACGCCCCTGTCAATATCAGAGGTGCGAGCACTGGATGTATTTAGCGGACTCGTCAAAGAGTCTGAGAATATGAATCGTCAACTTCATCGGAGCCAAGGCATTTGGAACTAGGTACCCTGAGGAGCATCGACACTGGTAGATAGTGTACCACTGTTCACTACTATATCAAAGCATGATTAGAAGGCCTGGAGACGCCAAAACGTAAATGTGACCTGCATGTTCCATAGAATCTTCTTGCGTGAGTTGCTGCTCTATATCTTGTGAAGAATCTGGTGAGTCGGTACTCAAGTTATCTATTCGGTGTGATGAAATCGGTCAGGGTGTAGCACTAGAATCGTGACCTACATTTCCTCTCGAATCTCCCGTTTATGGAACTAGGGTCAGGTCCACCATTCGTTTCAATGCTTGGTGGTTCCGGGACTGTCACCGCAGCCAGATTGTCTGCAGGCGAAGATGGCTGCTTGGCCGACCTTGGCCTTTGGATCGCGGGGGAAGCAGCACTTTCCGACTGTGCAGAGAGTTCAAGTGTCGAGGAAGCTGAAGGAGGTGATGAAGACGGGTGTGAACGGTGTGGATGGTGACTGACTTATATCGTCGAGCTCGCACTTTGCTTTATCCAGCTTCTTCATGATGATAATGTCATCCTTGAGCATGGCTTTCATGGGTTTGATATGCTCTTCTGTGATGTGCAGCAACAGCTCATCACGGGTAGGAAATTCCTCCCTACATCTGTCCCATTGGCACGAAACCGGACTAAGCTCGGACATCAGAAGAGTCAGGGGAAGGAAAGGGAATCAGGCTGTTTGTCCAAGTTGACATCAAAGGTATCCTATGGACAGCAACAACCTCGACGATCTAGCAATACTATCGTATCTCGGTCTCCCCGCAGACCACAGACCACTTCCCAGCGAGTCCCCAATCGACTTCCTGCGGACATTCCTGTACCAATTACCACCGCATCTCATCACCAGCTTCGGATCGGTAACAACGGCGAAACAGCGGAGTATCATACCAGCGATACGGAACCGTCGGTTGGGATACACGGAAACAGCACCGAAAGAGCTCGAGTTTGAGTCGGCGAAGAATCGATGGGCACAGCTTTGGACGGGATATGAGCGATGTGGGACACGGGCTGGTGAAGAAGAGAAGCAATGGGCGCGCAAGGAATTTATGGGTGGGTCGCAACTGAAGGTGGGGAAACTGGGTGATCTGCTAGGGGGGTATGAGGACGAGCGAGAGGCTGAGAGAGTGAGACATCTGAGACGTCGTCAAGATGAGTTTGTTCCCGAGGAAGAGGAGGAAGAGAGTGACAGTGACAGGGAGAATTCAGGGAGAGGAGAGTCCGAGGGTGTGGACGAGCAGAGATATGACTTTGTACGACGGATCAAGGAGCTGTTCATCTACGGGTTGCTAGAAGTAAGTATGATCCGTGTCTCTGTAGTTGGATCGGTGACACTGTTCGCAGGGAGCCGACTACGACCTGGCTGACTGGAGCGAGCAATACGACGTCGAGGAGGAGGACTCTGAGGAATAGGATAGTCTATATATGGAACATATCTCTGAGCAGAGGTCGAGCAGCGCTTGCCCTCATCCTCGTCGACGGCCCACCCTAAATACTCGACATGAGCCTCTCGTCTGACATTCAGCGGGCACTGCAGCTCGCCGTCGGAGAGGCCAACAATGCATTTGTCCAGTCTCAAACCCGTAAAACATCTCGAAAGAAACGTGCCAGTCTCGACAATGAACCACTCGACAAGCCTAGAAAGAAAAAGAAGAAACCAGCTGTCGAGGAAGATCAGTCCCCGACGCAGACTGAGCCAGCCAGCCAGTCGACCCTCACAACCCAAGATCTGTCTGGGGACAACAACCATGCTTCCTCTGCCGCCTTTCTCAACGCAGTCGTGGCAGCCGCCTCTGCTACGTCCTCCGACTCGCAGCCTCTCGATATTTCACAGTTCCAGCATCATCCATCCTACCATGACCCTTCCTCCATGATTCCCGAACAACAGCCACCTTACCTGTCATATCATCTCACACACTACGGCTTCCCCGAGGTCCCTTCGTTTGACCACCCCCCTCCGCACTCCCAGCCTCAGCAGCTCTTCCCTGGATTGGGTGGTCCATTATCCGACTTCCAGTATGCATCCAATGACGACATTCTACGTGCAATCCAGGACATGGACATGTCCAAGATAGCCACCGTACTCAAAACGCTCGGCGATGCTGCCGCCGCCGCCAATGCTCCGGTGCCCAACCCCCCTCCACCCCAGAACACTGATGCCGTACAGCCGCTGGTACTAACGCCGTCCACCTCTTCAGCGGGTGTCCTTAGCACCGCCCCAAAGTCCACAAAATCATCCCATAAACGTGTGTTGGATATGAGTCTCCCAGGACCAGAACCCGCCAACCCAGAACACGCTCATATGCTTGCCAACAAGTGGATGAATGCCAGTAAACTCGCCGAGCTTGTCAAAACACAAGGTTTGCGCCATTATATCGTTTTCCTGTCATGTTGTTGACTGTGGAGCAAGGACTCGTATACAAGAAGGGCAAGTTCTCAGCGATCGAAGAGCAGCAACTCAAAACGGCCATCGAAAACTTCAAAATCGTAAGTCGATGAGGCAAACGCTCCATCCCCATTCACGCAGCCTCTTTTTTCGTCAGTCTCGTGCCCTTAGTGACGATCAAATACTTGAAATCATCTTCCAAAAGAATGAAAAAGGAAAAGATAATACGTTCTGGTCCGAGATCAGTAAGTAACGTCCGGGGCATTGGCGTAGCACTTAATAACGCTCCACCTAGCGACTGCTGTGCCTCAGCGTCCCATTATTGCCGTGTATCACCACGTTCGACGAACATTTCACCCCAAAAAGCAGCAAGGAAGATGGTCTCCGGAAGAGGATAACTTGCTAAGGCAGTCAGTCGTCGCTGAGGATCCCAAACGTCACCGTACTGACACCTCCGTCACCCAGAGCTGTGGCAGACCTCGGTCAACAATGGGAAAAGGTCAGCGAACGCGTTGGTCGTATGTCCTCTGACTGTCGGGATCGCTACCGGAACCACATCGCAAATCGCGAAGTGCGCGTGACAGGACCATGGAGCAAAGAGGAGGAGGAAGAGTTGACACGAATCGTGGCGGAGATGACGATCCAACAGGGAAGGGACTTTGACAACGATGTATTCTGGGGGCTCGTGAGCGATCGCATGGGCAACCGGCGTGGGAGGCAGCAGTGTCGCATAAAATGGTCTGTGAACACCGTCTTGTTTTGGTGTTGGGCTGATGTGCGGTGCGTGCAGGACCGATTCGCTCAGCAAGACTGTCAAGAACGAGGGACAGAAACCACGGTGGAGTCCGCAGGATGCGTACATTCTGGTGCACAAGTTAGTCTCTGCTCTAACCTGCCCCTGTCAAGTGAGGGCTGACCATGGCCATGCAGAGTGGATTCTCTCAAAGTCCGAGATGACACGGAGATAGATTGGAAGATGCTACCTGATGCAGAATGGAACTTGTGGAGTGCGCATTCATTGCAGCGACGGTGGCTCACGATGAAGCGGAGCATCAAAGGATACGAGGATATGACCCATCAAGGTGCGTCATCTGCTCCGTCGCTCTGTCGGCCTGGTCCTGATACTCAACCACAGAAATCATGGACATTCTACGTGTCAAAAAGGCCCATTTACCACCTCCATCTGCCTCGATGCGTCGCCGCAAGGTAACGAGTGCTGCGAACGTGGATGATCACGAGTCGGTGGTGGATCCTGAGCATGTCACGGGCGGCACGACTGTCGCTGAGGCGGGTCCAAGTGGTTCTGTTGCAGATTAGAGGCGAAGTTTCGGGGACATTGGATGGACATTGCAAAGAGGCGGACACGTATCCTTCAACATGGTACTAATAGATTTTACCTAGCACTTGATGCATAATGCTAACAGACATGTCTCAACGACTAAAGCACTGTCGTTTCTTTACCTCTGTACATGACGTGGGTTGTCCGATGCTTAGATCACCCCAAGCAAACCTGGCGCACCCTTTACACCTCTCCCTCTCGCAGCAGCGAAGCTGATCGCGACACAGCTCAGCAAGAAACCCGCGAACCTAAATCAGTCAGCCGTTGTCTCTCCGGTGGAAGTGCACGGACCTGAAAAACGCGACCCTTGAAATGGACCTCTCCTCGTACGGTGTGCGGGATGACGCGAATATAGACCGCAGCATCGCGGGCGTGACGGGGAACCGCCGGGGCGCCTGAGGGTCTTGTGGATCTGGTGCTGGTAGAGGGGGATGCTGCCGGTGTTGTGGGGATGTGGTGTGGGGACGGGAATGAAGGGTGGGGGTCGAGGATGTGGAAGGGCTGTAGGGAGGTGCGCGGGCAGTTATGGTGGAGGAGGACGAGCTTGTGGACGGCATTCAAGCTGGCGGACGCTGGAGGAGGACGCCGTGGTAGAGTTGCTGTGCACAGCGTGGCTTGCTTTGACTTATCGCACAGCGGAGACAGAGAACAAAGGGCGTCGATTCTCTACAAGAGCGCGCTGTCTACATATTGACATGGCGCACACCCACTGATTCCCCTCGCCACTGCATTTCTCTGACTATACACACGATGGAGACAGACTGGGAGCTGGAAGAGTTGGGGTATCCGCAAATGAAGCATATCATTAACCGCCTTCCCAAGGACATGGAAGAACGCTGCTTCGCTTGTGGCATCATTATCGAGGACACAACCACGGGCATTACTGACGAGGAGATATACACCGAGATCCTCAGCTGTCGCAACTTGAAGTCGCTGGTACTGAGCGGAGTGCCCGACACGTCTGATAGGACGATCGTCGAGCTGGCGCGGATGATCCCTGGCCTGCAGGGACTCAATGTGAACGGGTGCAAGTTTGTCTCGGACGTGAGCATTCTCGAGCTCGTTGCAAAGGCGCCGCCACTGCAGTATCTCTATGTCGGTGGCGGGGTGGTGCTGACGGACCCCGTCGTCTGTGCGATCGCAAAGACATTCTCAAAACTGCTCGAGCTGGATCTGTCTGAAGGGCCACTTGTCTCGCCGGTGTCAGTGCGGGATGTGTGGACGTTTTCGAGGAAGCTAACTCGCCTGTCTCTGGCGCGGTGTCCGCTTCTGACGGATGCGGCGTTTCCGTGTCGGACCAAGGAGAGGGGGAAGAAGCCGGCACCCGAGGACAAGCCATTGCCGCACCGACCGTGGACATGGATCGGTGGGCTTGAGCCACTCATGCTGCGCCACACAGCGGTTGACATGCGCGTGCTGGATTTAAGTGGGCTGACGGAGGTGACGGACGAGGCGATCGCGGGTGTGATGGTGCACTGTCCGTCGCTGGTGACGCTATCGCTGGCGGGATGTACGAAGCTGACGGATGACGCATTGGAGAGTGTCTCTGCACTCGGGGTGAGCTTGCGGTGGCTGAACCTGGCACACGTACCGCAGATCACGGACAGTGGTATCATGAAGCTGGCACGGGAGTGTACTGACCTGCGGTCCGTAGACTTGGCATGTGAGTGGATGATGGACGTCTATATGGTAGGGTGACTGAGGTGGGACAGTTTGTCGACAGTTGACGGACCTGGCTGTGATGGAACTGGCGGGGCTGAAGAAGCTGGTTCGGCTGGTGCTGGTGCGAGTGCACAAGGTGACGGACAATGCGGTCGACTATCTTGCGGACCACACGCCGAGCCTGCAGCGACTGCACCTGTCGTACTGCGATCGGATCAGTCTGAAGTCGCTGCACCATCTCGTGAGCCGCAATCGGGGGCTGGAACACCTGACGGTGACGGGGGTGCCAGCTGCGCGACGGCGGGGTCTTGGTCGGTTCTCTGATCCGCCGCCCGAGGTACGATGCTGTTGCAAGGGGGATGTCGTGATGCGCTGATGTCGTGTTCATACATACTAGACTTGGCCCCCTGACCAGAAGGCGGTCTTTCGCGTATTTAGTGGGGATCACGTTCGTCGGTTAGCGAGGTTTCTGGACAAGGAGAAAGTGCGACGGGAGCAGGCAGAGAGACAGAACATACCGTTTGTAGCGCGGTCGGACGACAGAATGGATTTGTATTGATAGTATGTACTGTAGTATGGTACTTGTTATGTATTGGTCGTGGTGCTATGACGTCTTGCCAGTTCGACGATGCGCCACAGATTGCGGCAACAAGGACGAGTCTGTCCTCGATCGAACAGGTATTTTGGGACCATCCTCTTCCTCGTCCCAGTGCTCGTCCTCCCGGATGAACGTCAACACTCGCTCGTAGGCCCTCTCCCCCCAAATGGAAACGAACCCCTCGCTTCCGTCTACGTGCCCCACCCGGCCTTCCCTCAAGAGAAGTCCAATGCCCCCAAGTGCGTTCCCCCAGCACCGTTTCTTCTCCTCCGTTTCCGCCCCCGCTTCGCCCTCCGTCTCTTTTGAAACCGCAGCCAGCCCCGTCCTTTCCCTCTCTTCCCATGACCCGTCCATAGCACTCGCCTCGTCTCCCCAGTTCGCTGCGTCCCTCTCTCCCATCATGGGCTCGCCCCTCACCACGCCCAACCACACGCCCTCCCAAAGCGAACACGGCTGCGACCCTAGACCATCCCGCGCAGAAGGTTACTGCAGCATACCCACTCCAACCCCGCCTCCCAGCTGTCTCATCCACCGGTCCCATTCAACCAACTCGTCGCCCCCTTCGAATTCTGTCCACGAACGCTGCCACCACGTCCCCCCGCCCCCAGTGTTCTCAAAACCGCTTCCTGCGATACCCGCAGTCGCCCACCCCCGTGCAGACAGTGCTCACATTCGTGATCGTCACCACGGTGCTCTCCCACGTAGAGTCCGTCCCGTTTTCCACATTGGTCCCGATGTTCCTGAAAAGGAAGCCTATGATGTCGTTTCTCTCGGCGACCAAGTCTCTTCTGCTCCTCGTCTCTCCTCAAAGGAGGCCTCCAAGCGCTGCCATGTTCTCTTAGAATTGCTCTCCACGGAACTCGGATATCTAATCGATCTTAGAATCCTCGTCTCAGTAGGGATCGTGTTGTCCCCTTCCGCATACCATTCTCACTTACCCCGACAGGTCTATCTTCGTTCCCTGCCTGTCCTTACCACCCACACGCATGGATCGAGTTTAGCTCATTTCTCACGCACTCCATCCATGCTGGGCATTAATAGCAATCAACGTGCCCAGCATACCAAGCCATTATCCACCTCTCCATCGGCAGACGCTCATCCTCCCAAAGACAAAGACAAGCGACACCTCTTCTCCCCCGCAGATCTGGATGTGGTCACTCGGAATGCCGTCCAAATTCTCGAGCTTCACGAGCACCTCGTGCAGGATCTACGCGCCGCAGTCTCGCAATTTGGCTTCTCCATCCAATCAGACGCCCATGACATGCTCGGTTCGTGGAGTCACGCTGCCAATTTGCAGCGTGCCATCGATGCCGTTTCCACCATTTTTGTCGATCATGTAAACCCATATCGTTATTCGCGTCTGGTACACATGCTAACAGGCTGTGCAGGCGTCTAGCTTTGATTGTTATCAGAGCTTTTGCACCGGCCATCCGGAGGCTCTCGAGCTTGTCCGCAAGGTACAGCAAGTGTATCCGTCTGAATGGGAGGCTTTCGAACAGCGATGTGCCGATATCACCGCCGACTTGTTGATGCCTCCTCACCAACATAACCATTTCAGTCCCCCTGTGGCGTCAGACGTCCCCTTGATGCCATCGAGGAAGAGACGACATTCCCTCTCGTCCCTGGATCCCTCTGCAGCCACATGGTCCCTGCCCCACGTCCTTTCCGGCGTTTCAAACAGCAGCGCGTCCGAGATCGGTCACGGTGAAAGTGGCGCTGGCAAACGACGTCCTCGCCTTGTCTTCGTGGATTATCTCATCAAACCTGTCCAAAGGGTATGCAGGTATCCACTTCTCTTCGACCATTTCCAGTCATCTTCGGCTTCGGGAAATGGGGTCACTGACCATGCCATCCGTGTGATGCGTGCTGTGGCCAATTCTGTTGACGAGGCTCGTGGCCGACAGGAGCTCTCCATCAAGTCGAATCTAATCGTGTCTAGAATATGTCAAGGTATCTCGGTGTCTGTCGCAAACTCGACTCGGTCATATTACCGGCCCCTGACCCCTGGATTCTTGTTATCCCTGGGCCCCTGCCTCACAGCGGGTTCTCTGGATGTCATTCACTATGACAGATCTAGTTTTGGGAAATCAAGCACCGTCACTGCCAAGTACCTCGGCGCATTCCTGTTCACCGGTGGCTTTCTCATACTCGCCAAAGTGGCCAAGGCGAAGGTGTACGAACCAAGGCACTGGTTTAGCTTGCGGCAATTCGAACTGGTCGACTCGACTACGGACGATGGTATGCTTTTGTGACTGGTAACAGCGCCAATTCATTGTCTCACGCTTGTCCAGCCCTTCTCCAGAGCTGGTTTCGATTATCATTCAAGGGGCATACTCTCGAGCTTGCGGCATCTTGTCGGCGTGAGAAGGATGTTTGGATGGAGGCCATTCGTGATGCTAAATTCGAAGAGCCGACATGGGAAGGCGAGCCCCCGACGAGTCTACAGCCTGACATTAGGACCGACTTCATACTAGAGGATGTCCCCGTCGAGCTGATCAGCCCATTGCCTACCATCCAGTCTATTCCCGAGTTGGACAGCGATGGCGAGTTTTCGTCGACTGGCGAGATTCCTGTCACCTCCAGTCTAACTGAAATGTCCCATACACGGCGTGTCAACCATTATACTTCCAAAGTCGATCTGTCCAGCCGCCGGTCCTCTCTCACATCTCTCAGGCTGTATCCAACTCAGTCGCCTGAGACATTCCACCTCGTCCGATCCAACGCGGCGGCGCGCGAACAGGTCGATCGCGGGCTGCAGGACGTGCTCTCCGATAAATGCTCGTCTGCACGTCAAAAAGCTTCCACGCTCGAGGAAGACCTCTTCGAGGCCCAAAATGTCACCCGGTCGTTTTCGCGCTCGAGTTCTGGGTTGACTATGGCGAGCGCTATGAGCGTCGCTGCAAAGAACAAGCTTACGAAGCGTGAGAGCGTCCTGGTTTCCCGTCGGAAGAGTTTCCTTGATAGCGGCAGCAGCTTGCCAAGTGACATGGAAGGAACGCTACACCCTCTTGTCAAGCCAGCAGGTAAGCGGCGGCAGCTTAAGATCGTGTCTATCACCAAGTCAGCATCGTCGGACTGCGACGATGACGGGAATGAGCCGTTTCTCGAGTCACCGTCTCCCATGTCACATTGTTCGTCAGGCTCTGCGACTGTGCCAATTACGCCCTTGAACTTGCCTGTCGCTCTCGGTGCTTCTTTGTCCATGGTCGACGACGGTGTCACGCGCCCCGAATTTCTTGGACTACGTCAGGAGAGCTGCGCTCCCAAGCGAAGCCGGTCCATGATCGATAACGTCCGGGGTTTGTTTGTCCCTCGTTGCGGATCGCCAACCTCGGGATTGGTGCGCGAATCTTCTGTGAGGAGTGGTTCGTCGAGTTCGAGTCTGCTCAGATGGTGGTCCAAGGAATCGATCAGGAAACGCTCTCGAAGTGCGCCAGATGCGCCTCCGAATGAGCTCCCAACGACACAGTCTCTCGGATCTGTGCCGCAGTGTCCCTCGATCCTTCTCGCGGACAAACCATACTCTCAGCCTGATTTCCAGTGTCTGCGGTCACTCACCCCTCCCCGACATACTAGGCACTCGTCCATCGAGTTTGAGTTGGGGAGTGAGTGCCCAAAGAAAGCGAGGGGCTTTTTTTCGGCCAGGTCCAAGAGGTCGGTGGTTTCTATACCTCCGGGTACGGGGCTGGGGAGTCGGGATAGGGAGTGGGCGAGGGATATCGATGTCGGCGCGGTACCCACCAGAGTGCGCAGAAATGGGTCGCTTTTACAACGGCTCACGCCGCTTGGGACGAGTGCTGCGTCATAACGGGGTGGGGGTGTGTGGGCGAGCAGGTCGTTCAATGAGATTGGGTGAGGGCGAATCGGTTTTGTGTCATTGTCGGCTCTGCAGAGTCGAATCCTTGGTCATTTTCTTGCAATCCGTAGCTACATTATACGCATTTACACTTGGGGAACTTTTCACTCTACATTGGTTCTCGGTCACGTGATTCGACGCTTGGATGTTGGGTTCAACGGACAATCTTTGAGTCACTGCAACTGATATTAGCCGCGAGATCAAGTACTGATGCAAGTATAGATCGAGTCCATGGCACTGAGCAGCTCTCCGCGGAAAACGATCCCTCTTGCCAGCGGGGACGATGCTACGCCACGGAGGAACGGACTGGGTGATGGACCGGCGAACGCGATTCGACGCGTGTTTTATTGTGGTGTCGTAGTAGAAGGGTGCGAGGGTGGCAAGCGGCTACCTGAAGGTGGGTGTAGAGGCCTGATCGGGTGGCACGAGTCTGGGCGACACTTTGCTGAAACATGGTGCAGACGTGCAGGATTTGGTGCTGTCCCTCGGAGAGCCATCGCTCGGAGAGGATGAAGACAACATTCTACCCTCTGCATCTGAAACCTCGTCTGACCATGTCGTGAGTAGCCGTCTTTCCTTTTCTCGTGTAGTGGCAGCAGCTCCAGACGCCCTAATCTGCATTCACTCGTGTTTTCGTGCACACCCTAGGCTCGGGGTTCACACCATCGCCCACCATCAGCTACAGATGCCTCTGCACTCTCGGACGTCGTCACCGAACTCGTCAATACCGAAACTTCCTACGTCAAACGCCTTCGAGTCCTCAAGCACGACTATGCAGACCCGCTCCGCCAGTTCTCGCGGTCCAAGAGCACCTCGATTCTTCCCCCTTACGAGGCCAAGACGCTCTTTGGAAACATCGACCAGCTGTTACCTGTCAACGAGGCGTTCCTCGCGGATCTCGAGAAGATGGTAGAGCCGGACGGGCCGAGGACGGTGGGCGGCATTGGAGATGTTGCGCTGAGGCATTTCAGGGACCTGCGGGGGTTCGAGCATTACAAGGGGTACTATTCCAAGCGGGAGGAGGCACAGTCGATATTTGAACGGGAGATGGTGAAGAAATCGTCGGGTTTTGCGGCATATATTGATGTGAGTTGTTCTTCTGCATGCATGCATCTCGTGGTTTGGAACCGACGTCTTTTTGTTTTCCTGTTCCCCCATCTACCGTTGTAGCGCATCAAATATGCTGGTGCGGACACGAGGAATCGTATCGGGTTGCGCGAACTATTGATGGAGCCGGTTCAGCGGATACCGAGATATACGTTACTCTTCCGGACGATGGTGAAGCTGATGGGGCCAGAGGACCCACAACGAGCGTTGCTGATCGAGGCCGAGGAGATCGCGAGCAAGATTGCGCAGGCGGAGACGGACGAGCAGACCCGGCGTGCTGCCGTAATGTACTCCCTGAGTGCAACGATCGATGGGTTCCCCGCTGGCCTCATTTCGAACTCGCGACGGTTCATTGATTGTATCGATGTAGACGACGTTATCACGGATGCCCCTATGGGTGCGGGTGCGTCTACGTCCGCATCGAGCATCTCCGCAACTGTGCTCCATTGTACTCTCTTCTTGTTTGACGACAAGGTTATGGTTGCGAAGCGGCCGGGAAATGGGGAGAGGAGTGGGAGAGCGTTGGCTGGACTACAGGAGGTGGATAAATTGGCGAAGACAGGTGGGCTACCCCTAGGGCTGAAGAAGAGTGGTATGAGTTGCAAAGGGGTCTTCGACATAACCGATATTGCCGCTGCTGACGTCGGCGATGCTGGTAAGCACCATCAACATTTCAAATAATCCGTGACCTTGGTACTAACACCACGGCCTTTGTCCAGACTTCCACATATACCTTGAAAACGCTCCACAGGATCAAGGTGATAGGTGGTCAGGGCGTCCCTTCCGTTCTCTTTCTGTGGTTTTCCCGCCCGCTCCAATAAATCTCGACCCTACTCGAACGACAGCCGAAAAGGAGCGGTTCCTGGAGAATCTGTGGTCAGCTCAGGCTAAGTACAGGACCAGATACGGCCAGTCGGTAGTGCTCTGCTCGAACGACACGGAAGTCGAGGTCAAAGGGGGCCGGTCCACTACAGCCCGGACGTACTTTAATGTTTACCAGCGCACTGCTTTCTTACAGGAAGTCAAGAAGGTATGTTGCCTTAAGGATGATCATATTACTTTGTGCTCACCCGCGTGCTATCAGACAAAGATAGTCCTGCATATAGATCCTCTCGGCACAGCTGATCCATTACCGCTTGGTATGGCTGGTCCACCATTCGTAGTTGTTCGAGTGCAGCCGATGGCAGGAGAGATTTCACGTTATTCTGTCACGTCCACGGATCCTAACGGTGATCCTGAGGAGGAGATCGTGCAAACGGCGCGAATACCAGGACGTGTCGTACAAACTAGTATGTATACAGCATCTCTTGCGTTTCTGTCGATCTGAGCAGCAACAGTTCAACAATACGGGCTGTTCAAGTTTCGGACTGGCTGCGATTCTCGACCAGCGACGCCTACGGCCAGTGCACGCTCGCGAGCGCATATTTTTAGCTTGGATGCAATATCTAGAAACCTCTTTAGCTCTCGCCCGGGCTCATCCAAGGGTGATATATTTGGCGGTTCTATAAATAGCCACCGCCGTTCGCGGTCCAAATCTTCGGCCAGTCGATCCTCAATATATACGCAGACCACGACGACAGCAGATGGCAGCCTTGCTAAGTTCTCTTATCGTTCTGGCTCAACGACCACTGCTGCTACCTCATTAGCTTCTGGGGAGGAAGACTCCTTCTGCGGCAGTAGGTCTGGGAGCTCACGTCGAAAGTTGGTTAAGAGAAGTCGGTCACCGGCTAGTAGGCCTTGCTCTCCGGGACCTTTGTCTACGCCAGTCTCTCGTTCTCCCTCTCCTACCAAGTACATGGCACCCGAGGAAACAACGATGAGTCTGGATAAATCTGAAGATGATTTGACGTCTCGGCTGGAATTGGCTAGGAGGAATAGCCAAAATCAGCATAATAAGCCGCTGCCTTCTTTGCAAGACAGCAAGCTAATCGAGGACACGATATACGAAGGTATGTTTATTGGGAATTCCTATCTGGTGTATTGTGACAACTTTCCCATGTAGAGGGGCCACCATTGCAATTAAAACGCGCGTCACGTATGTCAAACATGAAGGATATATTATCACCATCTCGAGCGCGGTCTCCAGCTCCGGGGTTTGCTGCTCAGCAATCTACTGAAGCTCGCCGGTTCGGACCACGTAGTCCATCATTGCCGCCAACAAGCCCTGCGTCAAGTCGTCTACGAGAACTCTCGGAAGATGCAGACATAGACCTAGCGGATGATACTTTCCGACTCGGGGAACCGAGTACAGCTGGTCTTGAAAATGACACGCCGTCGCCTCTTCCCCGAAGCAAGCGCGAACCATTCATGCCAGCATCGACGGACGTTGCAAACTCTTCTATAAATATTACTGTGAACAATATCGAGCCTCTTTCCATTAAGAAGAAGTCCTCGATGCGTTCGGGTCACAATGTGTATACTTCACCCAGGAAGTCCTTCAGAAAGATGTCACCATTATCTAAGACCACTGCAAGGGTCATCTCACCGCGCAAGATTTCCCTTGAATCAAAGTCGAACCGTCCCGGCCAGTCGTTTGCTTCAACTGAACAACTCGACCGTATCGTTCAGCTTGTCTCGACAACCAAGGAAGATGTACGTCGTGCCTATTCCTCGGTACCCTCTCAACTCATGTGTCATTGTATAGGTGGATGGCTCACGTCGTGCACTCAAACGTATCAAACTTGACGTGGACGAGCTGCGAATAAATTCGAGTGGTAGCTTGGCAGATCCCAGAAGGTCTCCATCTCCAGAAAAGGCTTTGGCTCGCACATCTCAACAGGCCAATACCCCACTCGTAAGTTTCGTTTTTGATGTCCTTCCGTATATTGACACGGTCAATTCATCAAGACTAGGGAAGCGCAGGCACGCTTGGACGAAATGCGTCACCTAATAGCCAAACGGCAGATAGAAGGGACGGCGCGAATACGACCACACAGTGTCGCTCCAGAAAGCGTAGCCATATCACCATCTGATGCGACACATGCCGTCGTTATTGATCGTCTGGAGGAGTCGACCAAGGATGCCGATCATTATATTACTCGGGCAGTTGCGAACCATGAACGTCTCCGGGAGAACCTTGAACAGCTTTCGCGTGATCTCAAAGAAGTATGCATGGAACCCGAGTTATGGCGTATGGAAACTTACATGTTATACAGAAAGCGATGGAATTTGACAAGGCGCGAATTGAGCTGCAGAATACACGACGCCAATGCGAGCTTGTCAAGAGTCTCCTAGCTGATGCGACAGCCGAGAAGGAGATCATGTACGAGGTGAGCAATAGGTGAAGGGGGCGAAAGCTTGGAGCCTGACCGTTTTCTAGGCTTTCAACGAGGAACTTGATGCCATGTATAATGATGTGAACCTTCCGCGGGACGAGGCATGGCAGGCCATGACTGAAGATCTCAGCAAGACGAAGGAGTCAAGGAACACTCTCAATGAAGAGAATTCGTATGCACAGATTCAGTCAAGTTTACTCTTACTAATTGACCCTCTCAGAAAACTCAAGAGACGGATTGCCGAGCTGGAAGCAGAGAAAGAAGAGTGAGTTCACTTGCATTTGTCGTGTTATGTAATTTTTACCTCTCTACAGATGGGCTGATCTGTTACGAACACATGGTCTAGACATTCCATGACACCCACTGATCTATTTTATCTCTTGGACCTATGGCTGCTTGTGCTTATACATCTCCCCTCGACCTTGTGCTACTTCATCCTCTACTGTTGTTGCTCAGTTGCCCTCAGTTGCCAATAATCCGAGGTGAGCGCTTGAGCACTGTAAGAAATGGAACCTGAACGAAGGGTGCACGGGCGTCGGCCTTCAATGGCGAATGCTTACACTAGTGGGCACCGGATATTGGGGGCAGTAAATTACTCCAATTATTGTCCAAAGTATAATGGAGATTTATGTTGCGGAAGTTAGATCATATGTCGAGAGATCTACTGGCGGTGCCGTGGCCCGTTTGTCGTACACCAACTGCTTTAACATGTGCCCAGATAAAGTAGTGCTGGATACAATAGGTGCACCATCTCGTGCGATGGGGGAAGGACCACAACCAGCATCCAGGTCAGTATCTCTATGACCAATGCCACCAAGCACGTCCCCCCAGCACGTCCATCCTCGCTGTACCCGCCGTGGCCATGACCACAGCCAGGATCATCTCGGCAAGGCATCGTTTCAAGGATTAAAGTCAAATTTTAAGTTCTGGTAGAGTGAGTGAGTAATGCATTAACTTTTAAACTTTTAACATTGTTCGTGACCTCTGGTGACCGGACCGTCTATGAGGCAAACCCATCAATGGTCAATCTAGTCTCAAGTACTATTTGGTGTAATGAAATGAGCTTACACCTCTGAAATCACTTGACCACACGACTGGTATAAGCATGAGCACGACCACCAAAAACCTGCACCACACGCACCCATGCGGTGACGAAAGTCATTGCGAGCCACTTAATCAGTGCTTTACAACCTGAGTAACTGTAATTGAAGAGACCTTGCGGTTAACATGGTTGACAAAGCTGTCAAAGACACTGCGCTCGCTGCCCTCTACCCACTGATATTCCAGAAGCAATTTGTGCTTTTCGCTGCTTACATCCTCTCGGCAGTAGATTCTACATTGCATGACAATCGGAGAAAACCGCGAAGACGAGAACGGCCGCGAAGATTTCCCAGCCTTCCTCCGACGCGCGGCTCTCGACCAGGTGTTCGTCGTTGCTTTTATCAGACAGGACTGACTGCTATTGTTCCAAGATATGGATAAACCATCGATATCCAAGAGAGCACTATCCAGGGTGCTCGACAGAACCGAAAGGGAAGGGAAAACTGATAGTTGCTGGTATAGTGTAGTTCTCGCGGGCATAATGCTCTGCAGCGTTGGATTGCTTATTCGACCATAGGACTGTGAGAGATCAGTGATGCTGGGTAAAGCAACCGTCAGCAAGCACTTACATCTGGAAGACGACGTGTCCCAAAACTCCAGGCTATGGCCCATCGGCGGGTCTGTCCCTGAGCGAACTCGGTAACAGCATAGTTGTCGATCTAGTGGAAGTCAGTATCCACAACCAAGAAGTAAAGGAAGGACATCTACTTGATTAATTCGTAAAAGGGTCACTATCTCAGGAAGAGAGGCCAATTTTCCCAACATTGATGTGTACCACCTTGGCCAAAACAGTAAGATAAAGCGTTTCAATTGCCCACGATATTCACCGACCTGCAGCGAGACTTGTGCCGAAGACTCTCGGAAAACATACGCGAAACGAAGGCCACCTCTCCACCTGATGTAATCATCTCTGACGCAGCTCCTGTACAAGCCTAACAATAGAGACTGAGAAGAACAACGTGAGCAGAGAGAGATATTCAGTACCGCATTGGGTATAAACTCTTTGGCTTCCGCAGACTGGGCAAGCTCTTCTAGGCTGGAATAGAATGGAGGATTACACATGACAAATTCATATCTGTTGCTGGTTCATCCTCTAGAAAATCAGATGCAGCCAAAGAATCTCGCACGTTGACAATGTATCCTCCTCCAGAGGCCATAACATGGATCCCATTGGTGATACTTCCACGATCCTCACTCTGTTTGAAAGACCATTGCGCTCTACGTTCTCTCGGGCGCAAGCTAATGAGTCCTTGTCCACATCTTATTCAGGCACTATTCCTTCAGTAGTTTAGTTCCTTGTGTAAAAGCGGGAACGTACCAGTACCAATGAATTGCCACGTTGGCTCTAATCGGCAAGCAAGTAAAGGATATACCACAGATGCTCCTGTTCCTCTGTACATCCTAGTAAGCCACTCTTCCCGTTGAATGTCGCGAAGCATACATGTCGATCCCTCGCACAGTTTCAATATCTGAAGCCGTTTCTCTGACGATGTCTTGTATCCAAAGCACGTAGTTTAGCCTTCGGTGACAATACTTAGTGAGAAGCTGTAATGGTACAAGGACTAGCGCGGCTCACCTATTCGGAACCTGAGGGAACTCAAACTTATTGGACATACCATGAGACATTGAATGACACTCACGGGAGGACACAAACGGTTGTCGGGCAGACTGAGATTGATCTCAAAGTCAACATGGAGTAGCGCCTCTGTCAAACGCCTCACACTTCAATGAATACTGGTGCTAAAACCTGCAGAGGACCTTTGTCCTAACCTCTGGGCCAATGGACTTCTAAAATCTATCGATGGACCTGTATGTGTGAGGAATACACTTGATGCAAGTTAAGATGGTATGTTGCTATTTGTGGAGGGACATACTGTGGTCTGAGAGGAGGATAGCGCCTCGCAAGGGCTACGAAATCTGGTGGGCAGGCGTATCGATTGCGTGGATGCATAACCGTCGAAAATTAGAACGAACAATACTCCTGCCTTTCGGTCTCCCTATAATCAAGTACTTCCCTAAGGCTGGAATGTGCAAGTCCTTGTCGATTAGTGGTTAAATCAACACGTTGTGGTTTGCACAATTCCGTGTAGCCGCAGGTTCGATTCCTGCCAAGGACACAGTTTTTGCCGCACGTCTTGAAACACCCACTGAGTATCATGTCGCTGATAATCTTTTCACGGTAATGACAGCCAAGGCATTGGGGACCGTCGACCTCGTCTTTCTGGGGACTGCTTCAGCCCAACCGTCCTTTACAAGGAACCATTCAGCTCTTGCAGTGCGTCTGCGAGGCGATATCTGGCTTTTTGATTGTGGAGAGGCTACCCAGCATCAGCTCCAAAAGAGCGTAGTAAAGATGAGCAAGATCAACAAGATATTTATCACCCATACCCATGGTACGTCGCATCACACCAAGTAGGTAGTGAATCAATAACTAACGTTACAGCCAGGTGACCATATTTTTGGGCTGGTGCCTTTGATGACTTCCTTAGCCAACGGTGCGGGGGGCATCGTCGATGATGTCGAGGATCCTCGCGTGCAGAGTCAGGAAGAACATGATGTCAGTAAGCTTGTCGACTAACTCACTCGAGTCTACCTGATTGCCATTAACCACAGCCTATCGAAATATATGGTCCACTCGGCACTCGCGCTTACGTTCGTGCTGGTCTCATGTTCACCCACAGCATCTTGGCCCGCCACTATGTTGTCCATGAATTGCGTTTCCCTAAAGATCTGCAGCATGGTGATGGGATTTCTCTTCCTTGCCACGCCTCAGAACTACCCAGTGGTCGCAATATACCACAGATCGACGGCACATGGAGAGATATCTTCCAAGATGATACTGTCAGTGTCTGTGCAGCTCCCATCCTACACTCTGTGCCTTGTATAGGGTACGTCATATCAGAGGCACCCATACCAGGGAAGATGGATCCAAAGAAATACATCCCGGACATCAAGCGGACCAAGGCATCAATGTCAGTGATGAGTCGTTTGCAACAGGGAGAGTGTGTCGAGCTCCCTGACGGGACTGTACTGCACGGTCCCCCTCGCCGACCGGGACGAAAGATCGTGATACTCGGGGACACCTATGACCCTTCTCCTATATCCAACCTAGCCGCTTCACCGGATGTCCTTGTTCATGAAGCAACCAATGCACACCTCCCACAGGTCGATCCCTCTACCAAACCCAATGACACTTTCGAAAGTGTTGAAGCGCGGGCGAGATCAAGGGGACACTCAACTCCCCAACTTGCAGGGACTTTTGCTACTCGTATTGGCGCTCGGAAATTGATTCTTAACCACTTCTCATCAAGGTATCCAGGGAACGACGATGTGAATGGAGATGCAAGCAAGGTGATGCAGGCAATTACAAGTTTGGCCAAGGAATGCTACGACGGCGAGGTTGTATGTGCGCGAGACCTGATGACCATACAGATCAGAGCTAGCACCACAGACTAGAACTTTATGACACGAGTACGGTCGTTTCGAAATATCACTTCAGTCGTCTGGAGGATCAGACAGCGCACTACTCGAGTCGCTTGCCTCTCCTTCCTCTAGCTCTTCCCGGAGCTTTCTCTTGGCTTTGGGTTGTTTCGGATCCTCAGCGACCTCTCCCATCTCTATGTCATCATCATCACCATCAGCTGGCACAGCACCTTGAGACTGTGGCCCCCTCTGTGAGGACAGAGGTGTACCAGACTGCCGCGAAACTAATCCCTGCGCAGACAGACCGAATTTTGACGATGACAGCAAATCGGCTGGCCCATCGACCCCTCCATCCTCCATCCCCTCAGGAAGTTCACCATATTCGATACCATCCTGCTTTTCCTCATCCCTTGGTAACGAACTCTGCCCACTCTCGTCTGAATCGGGAAGGTCAGGCGCAGGCGTAGCTACTGGGGTAGCGAGGCGTGAAGCATCCCTATCCTTTCCCAATAGACGCAATGACCCAAGGTCAATAACAATGCTATCCAATGCAAATTTTTGTCCTCGAATTATACGCTCCTGCGTCTCGTGCTCCGCGCGAATAGCCGCCATGTCATTTTCCAGAAGTGAGATCGACCTAGTTGACCCGATGCCTATCAGCAAATCCGCCCAGAGTGAACATGAGACAGCCCACGCACTGTAGTAGTTCATCGCGGCCAGGGAGAGTGTTGATTTTTTCTGCAATAGAATCATATTCTATCATCCTCTTCCGCTCCGTCTGCGCGTGTTCGAGTGCAACCTTGAGTTCTGCGATTTGACTACGCAGTGCTTCATGTTCCTGTTCTGAGAACATGTTGCCGGTGATGGGCGAAGTTCCGTGATAGAACACAACGTACCAATTCTCTGCCGCTCGCGTTGATACTCCTCTACTTGCCTGGACTCAGCCTCGCAGACCATGAGGCTCTTCTTCAATGAGAGCTCAAAGGAAGACAGTTCAATGAGGAACGCCTCTCGTGCATCATCTATGTTGTTTCCCGCATGACTTGACTGGACAGGGGATGCATACGCTAGAGAGGCATATGTGTGGAACTTCTTCACGATGCGGCGGAGAGGTCGTTCATCATTTGTTATTCTGGTGTGTATGATGGCGTCTGAAATGAGGATAATGAAGATTAGAATGTGTTCGGGCTTGCAATGAGGTACACACCTTCATCCTCTACTGAGAGTGGAGGAATAGTCAGAGTGACCTCGGAATCGACGACATGGGAGCCAGACATATTCAACGTGCTTGTGCCAGGAACTGCATTTGGCTAGGATTGGCCACAACAACCTGCTATAGACAACCTGGGTGCTTGCAAGAAAGGCTATGTACAAGTTAATACGAAATACTACGACTAGCGCTCATGTATAGTACTATGTGCTACGTACGTGTCTTCTAGGCTCTTATCTATCATGGGACTGGTCAGGTTCTTTGACGTACGTCGAGGATGTCTCGCTGCACCCACATCAGCCCCATTCATCTGCCACGAACGGTGTGACAAGGTCATAGATCTCCTCGTTCACTCGGCTCCCCTTAGGCCCTTTTGACCTCCCTATCACCCGTTTGAAGATGCCACCAACTCCTTTCTTCGGCGTCGAGTCGTCGTCAATTGCGGCCGCAGTTTCAGCATCGCCAGGAAAGCAACTATCGATGAATTGAGCCAACTTCCGCAGTCCGCCAGAAGTATCACTGGAAGCCCGTCGGGAATCCTGGACGGCAGACTGGAGATACATAGCCAGGTTAGGAAAGTTGATGGGGAGGGAGGGGTAGGGGGTCGTCGGGGTCGATGGAACGACATAGTACTTCACCATCGATGTCTCTGGACCGTCACGTAAGAGTGTCGGGAGCGGAAAAAGTGTGAATGGAAATGGGAGTACACTAACGTCACCATTCGTGTATCGGTGTGGGCTTTGCACAGACGGTGGGACAGGCATGTCAGTAGTGAAGTAGAGCAATGTTCTCCATTCAGACGAAGAGTGGTGAACCTTGTGGGTCCTGTCAACAGAAGCTCACGAACGTGCAAGAACGGGCTCACCTTGACAAACTGTATGACCGTCCGTAGTTTTAACTCATGCTGAGCCACAGCCAGGGCTTCCAATGTAGGTTCCATGCGAGTGGTACTGAGTCGAGCCATCAATTTCAACAGGCGACGCCAGCTTGGGGCTTGAAAGAATAGAGCGGGGCCTTGTGCATATGGAAGCCGGATGACATTAGGTATTTGTTCCTTCATGGGGGTGAGATTTGTTGAGATCACTGGATGATCAAATCCCAGCGCTTGACGGTCGAGGTCAGGCGGTGTACATCTACTGGAGATCCGTACTTACAAACACCCATTAGCAGCTCAACGTCCACATATTGATTTGCTGAATACGTAAGGATAGGTCGTGTGGGTGGATCAGCGTCTTCCTCTTCATCGTGAAGGTTCAGGTGACTGGCCTCCAGAGACATATCTGGACTTGCAGGTGTCCTAGGAGATTTATTCGCTGCAGGGGAGAGCTTATCGCCATTCGCAGACTTCGTCAAAGACACGCTACTTTCCAACGCAGTGTTCAAAGTGTAGCTTGATTTCGTAGCGAGAGAGATCGACGAGGAATGGTCGCTGCTAATAAATGGGGGTGGTGACGATGATGAGGGCTCAGAGGCTGGTTCTGGCGACACTAGGTGTTCGCCAGGGGGGTGGACCAAAGAAATTGTTGAAGGAGAAGTTGGTGGATGAGGAGTATGCGTCGTGGAGGGGTTTGGGCTGCTGGGTATACTAGAAATGGGTTTCGCGACAAGGCTAGATACGACATTACAGTACAACGAGGGAACTGGCGTTGAATCAGCAGGTGTAAACTGGGAATCGCGGGTGTCTGCTGAGGTAGGTTGGAAGGTCTCATTAGTAAGGCGTCCATTGTTATTTGAAAGACTTTTGCTGTCTTCTGGTTGTTTCCAGGGAGGAGGTTCACCGATCATTGAATTCGGACCATGCTGCGGTGTGGTTGGAGTAGACAGATGAAGCCAACTGACGCTGTCTGCTGGGCTCGGTGGCGCAGTGAGTTTTGCGGATGTAGAAGGGGAGGGCTGCGATAATTGTGAAATGGCGGCGTTGTCGTCGAACGAGTTTGTGATTAATCGCGACTCTTCCAATGCTTGGGCCAATTCCTCTTCATGGTTGACCTCTGCAGCGGAGAGGGCAAGGGCAAAAGCTATTTCTTTGTCCTCTGATGGGGATCGAGACATCGAATCACAAGGGAACATAGCGGAAGGACCAGGCGCCATACTGACTGGTATTGACTGTGGGTACAAAGGATTTCTCTGTGGCGAAGGTGTGACCAAGGCAGATGGTTTTGGAGGAATGGGCGGGCGCGGATTGGCCAGGGCGGGCGGTCTCTGGGGAAGAGGCGGCGGAGGGAGGGGAGGCGGGGGTTGCGAGAAGTAAAAGTCACCATAGAGAGACATGTGACCTGGGAAGTGCGAGGAAGCTGATGGAGCGGGTGGGGGACGAAGACCCAGATTCAGGACAGAGGTACCCCAGGCTGACTGGGCGCGCTGGCGACCTGGGGTGAGACTCGCAGGTATGGATGGCTGGGGCATGGAGAGCGGGAGACCAGACATAAGTGGCGGTTGTTCTGA
>Ga0307518_10000077_pt1 | contig 66737 bp, 53 predicted proteins | sample 25_EM_MG_FD_203889 | JGI IMG/M metagenome (GOLD analysis project Ga0307518, IMG submission 203889) | Populus trichocarpa ectomycorrhiza microbial communities from riparian zone in the Pacific Northwest, United States - 25_EM | ecosystem: Host-associated > Plants > Roots > Unclassified | place...
CGGGACTGTGGGTCCCTCATGGTGGCCTTCACGGACTTCTGGGGTTTTGAATGCAGGGGACTTTGTGTTACAAAGTGCGGGTGAGCTTTGTAGTTCAGAGTGCTCGAAGGGGGAGAGTCATGGCGGACGCGTTCAGCCTCGAAGGGCTGGTCAAGCGCTTCGGTGACGTCCTGGCCGTCGACGACGTCAGTGTGCGGGTCGCGCCAGGGGAGGTGGTGGCGCTGCTCGGGCCGAACGGCGCGGGCAAGTCGACCACCATCGACATGCTGCTGGGCCTGAGCAGGCCGGACGCCGGGCAGGTCCGGGTCGCCGGGCTCAGCGCGGCCGAGGCGATGGACCGGGGCATGGTCGGCGCGATGGCGCAGAACGGGACGTTGCTGCGGGACGCCACGGTCGCCGAGCTCGTCGGCCTGTTCGCCTCGCTGCACCGGAATTCGCTGCCGGTCCGCGAGGTGCTCGAGCGGGCAGGGGTCACCGAGTACGCGAATCGCCGCTGCGGCAAGCTTTCCGGCGGTGAACAGCAGCGGGTCCGGTTCGCGCTCGCGCTGGTCGGCGATCCGGATCTGCTGGTGCTCGACGAACCCACCGCGGCCATGGACGTCGACGGGCGGCGCCGGTTCTGGGCGTCGATGCGCGAGTACACCGGGACGGGCCGCACCGTCCTCTTCGCGACGCACTACCTCGCCGAGGCCGAGGATTACGCGGACCGTGTCGTGCTGATGCGGCACGGCAAGGTCGTCGCGGACGGTCCCGTCGGCGAGGTGCGGGCCGCGGTCGCCGGACGCGTGCTGCGTGCCGTCGTCCCGGAAGCCACCGAGGCCGCGCTCGCCGCGCTGCCCGGGGTCTCGCGAGCCGTGCTGCGCGCCAGGCACGCGGAACTGAGCTGTGCCGACTCCGACGCCGCCATCCGCGGCCTGCTGCGCGAGTTCCCGCTCGCCGCGAACATCGAAATCACCGCTGTGGGACTGGAAGAAGCCTTCATCGCGCTCACCGCCGATGAGACTGAAGGGGCCTTGAGATGAACCTGGACTACCTCGCGCTGGAGATCAAGCGCATCGTCCGCAGCCCGCAGTTCGCGTTGTTCACCATCGGTATGCCGCTGGCGATGTTCCTGTTGTTCGGCGGCATCTTCGGCGCCCAAGAGATCGCTCCGGGTATCTCGACCGCGACCGTGACCATGGTGAACATGGCCGCGTACGGCGCCATGACCGCCGCGCTGTTCACCGGCACCCGCGTCGCCACCGAACGCACCGACGGCTGGCAGCGCACTCTGCGGCTGACGCCGATGCGGGCGCCCGGCTACCTGATGGTCAAGGTGGCCGCCGGATTGTTCGTCGCGTTGCCCGTACTGCTGGTGATCTTCGCGGCCGGGGCGATCCGCGGCATCCGGCTCGAAACCGGCCAGTGGCTCACGATCTTCGGCACGCTGTGGCTCGGGACGCTGCCCTTCGCCGTGCTGGGCCTGATGATCGGCCTGTTCGGCAAGGGCGACACCGTCCAGGCCGTGACCGGTGCGCTGATGCTGCCGCTGGGCATGTTCGGCGGGCTGTGGATCCCGCTGCAGGTCCTGCCCGGCTGGATGAACACCGCCGGGCACCTCATGCCGACGTACTGGCTCGGCGAGATCGGCCGCGCGCCGGTGCTCGGCGGTTCGGGCCTGGTGACCGCCGTCGGAGTGCTCGCGGCGTGGCTGGTGGTGCCCGCGCTCGTGGTGATGGCGAGGTTCCGGCTCGACACGGCGAGACTGTGAACCCGTGTTAGTTTTCCCCAGTGGTGGAGGATGAACGGGACGGTGACGAGCGGCCGATGACGCCCGAGGAGTCGCTCGCGCTCATCGCCACGCAGTCGGAGCGGACCCGGCGCGAGATCGGGCCGAATCCGGCCGTGCTGCTCGCCGTCTGGGGTCTGGTGTGGCTGTTCGGTTTCGGGCTCATCTACGTCTCCGCCCCGCCGACGGCGCTGATGCCGTTGTGGGTCGCCGCCGTGCTCACCGTCGTCGGTTTCGCCGGGGCCATGACGTACTCCGCGATCTACGGCATCCGCTCGGGCCGCGGCGTCCGCGGCCCGTCCCGGCTCGTCGGGGCGATGTACGGGTGGAGCTGGATGATCGCGTTCGGCGGGCTGACGGTGGTGAACACCGCGCTGATCCGGCTCGGTCTCGACGCCGACCTGGTGCCGCTGCTGTGGTCCGGGACTTCGCTCATGCTGACCGGCCTGATGTACCTCGCCGGCGGAATGCTGTGGCAGAGCAAGCTGCAGTACGGCCTCGGCGTGTGGATCATCGCGTGCGGCGCGGCGAGCGTGCTGGCCGGGGGACCGTACAACTTCCTCGTGCTGAGCGTCGCGGGCGGCGGTGGCTTCCTGGTGGCGTCCCTGGTCTTCCTGGTGCGGGCGCGATGAGTGAGGACGGGCTGCCCCAGCTCGACCCGGTGATCCACGCGCAGGCGCGGCTGCGGGTCACCGTGGCCCTGTCGAGCCTGGGACCGGGCGACAGCATCACTTTCCCGCGGTTGCAGCAACTGCTGGACATGACGCCGGGCAACCTGTCGACGCATCTGCGCAAACTCGAGGACGCCGGCTACGTCGGGATCACCAAGGCCTTCGAACATCGCACGCCGGTGACGCTCGTCGAGCTGACCACGCGCGGCCGGGCCGCGTTCGAGGAGTACACGAAGGCCCTGCACCGTCTTCTCGAGGTGCCGGGCGATGGGCGGGCATGACCGGTGGGTCATCCACCTCGACATGGACGCGTTCTACGCCTCCTGTGAACAGCTGACCCGGCCGACCCTGGCGCACCGCCCGGTCCTGGTCGGCGGTGCGGGCCCGCGCGGCGTGGTCGCCGGGGCGAGTTACCAGGCGCGGGAACACGGGATCAAATCGGCGATGCCGATGTCGCAGGCCCGGCGGCTGCTGCCACCCAACGGCGTCATCCTGCCGCCCCGGTTCAAACTGTACGAACTGCTGAGCACCCGGGTGTTCGACCTCGTCGCCACGTACGCGCCCGTGCTGGAACGGATCTCCCTCGACGAGGCGTTCGCGGAACCGCCGTCGCTGGCCGGGGCGTCGTCGGACGACGTGCGGGAGTTCGGTGCGCGCCTGCGGGAGCACATCCGGTCCGACATCGGGCTGGTCGCGTCGATCGGGGCGGCGTCGGGGAAACAGGTCGCGAAGGTCGCTTCGGATCTTGCGAAACCGGACGGGCTGCTCGTCGTCGACCAGGGCACCGAACGCGACTTCCTCGCCCCGCTGCCGACCAGGGTGCTGTGGGGGATCGGCCCGGTGGCGGAAGGGAAACTGCGCGCGATCGGCGTCCGGACCCTGGGGCAGCTGACCGCGCTCTCCGACGCCGACGCGGTGTCCACTTTGGGCAGTGTGGTCGGGCGGGACCTGCGTCGGCTGGCCACCGGCGTCGACGACCGGCCGGTGTCCGACCGCGCGGAACTCAAGCAGGTCAGCGCGGAGACGACGTTCGACCGGGACCTGATCGACCTGCCGAGCCTGCGGCGCGAGGTCCGCGACCTCGCCGTGCACGCGCACCGGCGGCTCGTCAACGCAGGCCGGGTCGCGCGGACGGTGGTGGTGAAACTGCGGCACACCGATTTCAGCACGGTGACGCGTTCGGAGACGATGGCCTCGCCCACCGACGAATTCGACCAGCTCGCCGCGATGGCGGAACGGCTGCTGATCGACCCGACCGAATTCGGCGGGGTGCGGCTGGCCGGTGTCGCGTTGTCCGGGCTTTCGGTGCCGCATCAGGATCCGCTGTTCACGCTTTCCGTCCCGGCTTCGGACGTGCCGGTGGTCGAGCGGGCGCCCGCGCCGGTACCCGTGGTCTCGTCGAGCTGGCGGCCCGGGGACGACGTCGTGCACGACGAGTTCGGCACCGGCTGGGTGCAGGGCGCCGGACACGGCCGGGTGACCGTCCGGTTCGAGACGCGATCCAGCGGGCCGGGCGTGGCGCGAACGTTCCCGCAGGAGGATCCAGCACTGCGCCGGGGAGAACCCGGCGACTGCCTGGCTTGAACACGGAACTCGCGTGATTGAAGACGTAACTCACGTGATTGAAGGCGTAACTCATGTGTGCGGCCTTCAATCACGCGAGTTACGCCTCTGATCACGTGAGTTACGTGTTCAAGCACGCGATGTCCAGCAAGTGCCGCGACGCCGATTCCGCCCCGTCGGCGTCCTTCCCGAGCACCGCCGCCAGGACGAGCGAGTGCGCGGCCAGCACGTCGACGCCGGGGGTCTCGTCCAGGGCCGCGACGACCGGGACGTGCAGGCGCGCGATCAGGGGATTGCCGGACGCGCGAAGCAGAGCCGCGTGGAAGGCGCTGTCGGCTTCCCGGAAAGCCCGGACGTCGGCGGCGTCCTCCAGCAGTCCGTACGCCGCGACGAGGACCGCGAGTTCGTCCGGGCGGCGATGCCACGCGGCCATTCTCGCGGCCTGCGGTTCGATCGCCCGCCGCAGTTCGCGCAGTTCCGCCAGCTGCCGGACGCGCTCGGGGCCCTCGATCCGCCAGGCGATGACGTCCGGATCGATCGCGTCCCAGTGTTCCGGCGGCCGCGTCCAGGTGCCGACCCTCGGCCTGGCCACGACCATGCCCTTGGCTTCCAGCACCCGCAACGCTTCCCGCACCACCGTGCGCGACGCGGAGAACCGGCGCCCGAGGTCTTCGGGGACGATCGGCCGCCCCGCCCCGAAGGCACCGGAAACGATCAGCCTGCCCAGTTCGTCGACGATCCGGGCATGCCGGGTCATACCGGCAGACCGACCCGGCGTTCTCCGCCGCGGACCTGCTGGAGCACGACGGCGACGACGAGCAGCGTCCCGGTGGCCATGTTCTGCCAGAAGGGATTGACGCCGAGCCCGGACATCCCGTTGTTGAGCACGCCCAGGATGATCACCGCCAGCACCGTGCTGACGATGGATCCCTTGCCGCCCTTGAGCATCGTGCCGCCGAGCGCGGCGCCGGTGACGGCGAGCAGTTCGAGCCCTTCGGAGCCGGACGTCGGCTGCCCGGAGCCGGTGCGCGCGGTGATCAGCAGTCCCGCGATCGCCGCGACGACACCGACCAGGGCGTAGACGCCGATGATGTAGCGGTTGATGTTGATCCCGGCCAGGCGCGCGGCGGTGTCGTTGCCGCCGATGGCGTAGATGTTGCGGCCGATGTCCGTGTAGCGCAACAGGAAATGCAGCACCGCCGCGACGAGCAGGAACACCCACACCAGCGTCGGCAGTCCCGCGAGCGAACCCTTGGCGAGGAAGATGAACAGGTCGTCGGCGCCGGTGTAGCCCTGCGCCTTGCCGTCCGAGATCACCTGCGCGATGCCCTTGTACGTCGCCAGCATCGCCAGCGTCGCGACCACCGGGTTCACCCGGCCGAAGATGATGATCATGCCGTTGACCAGGCCGCACACCACACCGACGCCGATCGCGGCGAGCGTGCCGACCGCGGAACTCCCGGTCGAGGTGAACACCATCGCCGACACCACCGACGCGAGCCCGGCCATCGAGCCGACCGAGATGTCCAGCGCGCCGAGGATGATCACCAGGGTCTGCACCAGCGACAGCAGGCCCATGATGGTGATCGCGCTGCCGATCAGCAGCAGATTGTTGGTGCGCAAGAAGTTCTCGTTCAGCGAGCTCATCAGGATCACCAGCGCGATCAGGGTGAGCAGCAGGCTCGAGTTCTGCACGCCGATCGCGGTCACCGTCCGGCGGAACGGGGACACCGGGTGGGCGATGGTGGTCACGAGGCGATCTCCTCGGTGTCTTCGGCGTCTTCGGTGGCGGGGATGGCCAAGGTCAGCACGGCTTCTTCGGTCGCATCGTCGCGGTCGAGCGCGCCGGCGACCCGGCCCGCGCGCAGGACGACGATGCGGTCGGCGAGGCTCAGCACCTCGGGCAGATCCGACGAGATCACCAGCAGCGCGATACCTTCGGCGGCGAGGCCGTCGATGATCCGGTAGATCTCGGCCTTCGCGCCGACGTCGACACCGCGGGTGGGTTCGTCGAGGATCAGCAGTTTCGGGCGCCGCGCGAGCCAGCGCGCGAGCACCGTCTTCTGCTGGTTGCCGCCGGAGAGCTTGCGGACCTCCTGCTCCATCGACGGCGTCCGCACGCGCAGTTCGCGCACGTATTCGGCGACGAGTTCGCGTTCCTTGGCCCGCCGCACCACCCGGAACCGCCGCAGCCGGTCCAGTACGGCGATGGAGACGTTGTCCCGCACCGATCGCTGCATCAGCAACGCGTCGGTCTTGCGTTCCTCCGGCGCGAACCCGATCCCCGCCTTGACCGCGTCGCCGGGAGTGCGGGCACGCAACGGTTTCCCGTCGAGTTCGACGGTTCCCGAGCGCACCGGCAGATCGCCGACGATCGCGTGCGCGAGTTCCGAACGCCCGGCGCCGACCAGTCCGGCGAGGCAGACGACCTCACCGGCGCGGACCTCCAGGGAGATGTCCGTGACGTCGTCGGTGCTGACCCGGTCGAGCCGCAGCACGACGCGGCCGGTCTCCTGCGTGGCCCGTCGCTCCAAAGTGGACAGATCGCGGCCGATCATCATCCGTACCAAGCGGTTCTCGTCGGTGGAGGCGGCGTCCTCGACGCCGATCAGGCTGCCGTCGCGCAGTACGGCGACCCGGTCGGCGAGCTGGAAGATCTCCTTCATCCGGTGGGAGACGTAGACGACCGCGACCCCGCTGTCGCGCAGCCGCCGGATCAGCGCGAACAACGCGTCGACCTCGTGCTCGGACAGCGACGACGTCGGCTCGTCGAACGCGATCACCTTCGGCGGCGACGTCGCGGTGAGCACCCGCAGGATCTCGACCAGCTGCCGTTGCGCGGGCGACAGCCTGCTCCCGAGCGTCTCCGGCCGCAGCACCCCTTCGAACCCGTACTCCCGCAACGCTTCCCGCGTCATCCGGTGCAGGGTCCGGCGGTTGACCAGCCGTCCCCGCGCGGGCAGTTCGCCGACGAAGACGTTCTCCGCCACCGAAACGTGCGGGATGATCTCCGGTTCCTGATAGATCACCCGGATCCCGGCGGCCATCGCGGCCCGCGGGCTGTCGAACGTCACCGGTGCGCCGTCGATCACCAGGTGCCCGTCGTCGGGACCGTGATCGCCGGAAAGCACCCGCAGCAGGGTGGATTTGCCGGCGCCGTTCTCGCCCATCAGCGCGAGGACCTCGCCGGGCCGGAAGTCCAGGGTGACCCCGTCGAGCGCGGTCACCCCGGAAAACCGTTTGCCGATCCCCTCGGCGGTCAGCACCGCCGTGGATTCGGATGTGGCCATGGAACCGCCTCCACGCGGGATCAGATGCAGTTGACGCCGGCCTGCTTGTAGTTGTCTTTGGTGACGATCTGGGTCTTCGCGATCGTCTCCGGGGGCAGCTCCTTGGAGTTCTTCACCTTGTCCACGAGCAGCTGGATCGCCGTGCGGCCGACTTCGGCGCCGGAGATGAACAGCGCCGACTTGTTGCCGGTGTCCTTGCCCGCGGCCCAGTCCTTGCAGGTCAGGTAGGCGCCGAGGCCGACGCCGATGATGTCGGCCGCGGGGACGCCGGAGTTCGCGAGCGCGGTGACGGCGCCGGTCTCGTTCTCGTCGTTGCACCCCCAGACCACCCAGTGCTTGACACCAGGGTTCGAGCCGATCACCGCGCCGGTGCGGTTCTGCGCGTCGACCGGGGTGTTGTCCGTACCGACCTCGATCACCGGAACCTGCGCACCAGCGTCCTTCTCGAAGGCGGCCTTCGCGGCGGTGACCCGATCCGAGCAGACCGTCAGATCCTGCTTGTAGGCGCTGATGATCGTGGTGTCCGCGGCGGTCCAGCCCGCCGCCTTGAACAGTTTCGCGGCCTCCTTCCCGACCGAATCGCCCATCTGGGAGCCGTTGAAGCCCACGAACGGCGACTTCGTCCCGGCGCCGTCCTTGATCACGTCGTCCGAGGCGATGATCGGGATGCCCGCGCTCTTCGCCTTGTCGAGCACCTGCGGGCCGATGGCCTGGTCCGGGACGACGATCGCGATACCGTTGGCGCCCTGGGCGACCGCGGCGTCGAGTTCGGTGATCGCCTTGTTGGCGTCCTGCCCGAGGTTGACGACCTTGAGTTCGACGCCGAGTTCCTTCGCCTTCTCCCGCGCTCCCTGCGCCTGCTCGACGAAGTACTGCTGGTCGCCCTGTTTCTGCAGGTAGAAAAGGGTCACCTTGCCGCTCGCGGGCGCCTGCTGCTGAGGTGCGGCGGCCTCTTTTCCGGAGGAGCAGCCGGCCAGCACGACACCGGCAATCAAACAAGAACCAACAATGCGCCAGGGCAGGGACCTGTGCGAAGCTGTGGACATCGGATGCTCCCAGGACGAAGCGGAAGAGTGTGACTTGTATTACTAAACACTCTTCCGAGTGACGTCAAGGCGCGATCCGGTCACGATCACCGGCTCTGGTCGGACTAATCGCCGGTCAGGAACGCGATCGATCCTGTGGAACTTGTCCGAAGTTTGTCCGATCGTTCTTGTTGACTTCGGTTGAGTGTCGCGCCTACGGGGCGTAAGGCAGGATGGAGGTGCCTGTCACCCGATCGAGGGAATCGATGTTCAGCTCCCGCGTCCGCCAGACCACCGCCCTCCTCGGCGCCGCCGTCCTGCTCGCCGCCTGCAGCGGCACTCCTGAGCAACAGACGCCGCCCGCCGCGTCCGAAGCGCCGCAGTCGAGCCAGGCACCGGACGGGTCCTTCACCGTGGTCGCCACCGGCGACGTGCTGATCCACCCCGCGCTGACCGAGCAGGCGAAGGAGGACGGCGGCGGCAAGATCGACTACCGGCCGCTGCTGGCCGGGATCAAGCCGCTGATCTCCGGGGCAGACCTCGGGATCTGTCATCTCGAAACCCCGCTCGCGCCGAAAGGCGGGCCGTACAGCGGTTACCCGTCGTTCAGCGCGCCGCCGGAAATCGTCGACGCGCTCAAGGACACCGGGTACGACAACTGCTCGACGGCGTCCAACCACACGATCGACCAGGGCGTGGACGGCGCGACCCGCACCCTCGACAAACTCGACGAGGCGGGGATCAAGCACACCGGTTCGGCGCGTTCGGCCGAAGAGGCGAAGAAGCCGCTGATCGTCGACGTCAACGGCGTCAAGGTCGCCCAGATCTCCTTCGCCTACGGGTTCAACGGGATCAAGGTGCCCGCGGGCAAACCCTGGCTGGTCAACCAGATCGACGCCGAAGACGTGATCGCCGAGGCCAAGGCCGCGCGGAAGGCCGGCGCCCAGGTCGTCCTCGCGAGCCTGCACTGGGGCACCGAATACCAGCACGACCCGACCGCCGAGCAGCGCACACTGGCGAAGAAACTCCTCGGCGACGACTCGATCGACCTGATCATCGGCCACCACGCGCACGTCGTGCAGCCCTTCGAGCAGATCAACGGCAAGTGGGTCGCCTACGGCCTCGGCAACAGCGTCGCCCGGCATTCGGAGCCGAAGGGCTCGACCGAACAGGGCGCCGCGGCGCGGTTCCGGTTCGTGCGGGACGGCGAGCGCTGGAAGGTGGACAAGGCCGAATACGTGCCGACGCTGGTCCAGCTCGGCCCGCCGATCCGGCTGCTCGACCTGACCGCAGGGCAGGCGGGGAACGCCGGGGCGGAGGCGCTCAAGGCCACCGACGAGGTCGTGCTCAGCCGCGGCGCCGGTGACCAGGGCTTGACCCGTCCGGGCCGCTGATCTCGCCGACCTGAGGGGACAGGGGTGGGCTCATCCCCGCCCACCCCTGCCTTACCGCGCCCGCCTTCAATATCGTCGCCGCACCACCAGTTTCGCGAGGGCCGCGAGCTCGGCGCCTGGGCCGGGCACCGGGTTCGCGACGGCGAGATGGTGCAACGCGCCGGTCAGGAGCGCGTCGGCCTGCTCCTGGCTCCACGTCCGGCCGCCCGCCCGTTCCACCAGCTCCGCCGCGTGGGGCAACTCCGCGGCGTCGAGGTTTTCCTTGCGGTACAAGGCATCCAGTTCTCGCCCGGCGTCCGTCCCCGAGTGGAGCGCGGCCACCACCGGCAGGGACTTCTTCCGGTTGGAAAGATCCGAGTGGACCGGTTTCCCGGTCACCGCCGGATCGCCCCAGATCCCGAGGAGATCGTCGATGTGCTGGAACGCCAGCCCGAGTGCCCTCCCGTACTCGGTCAGCCGGTCGACCTGATCCTGCCTCCCTTCTCCGGCCAGCGCCCCGAGCGTGCACGACGCCCCGAGCAACGCGCCGGTCTTCCCCTCGGCCATCCGGACGCATTCGGCGGTGTCGACGTCACCGCGTTCCTCGAACTTCAGATCCGCGCTCTGCCCTTCCAGCAGGTCGATCACGGCGGCGCTGAGCACGCGCAGCGCGGTCTGCCCGAACGGGGCCAGCACCTCGAAGGCCCGGCACAGCAAGGCGTCCCCGGCGAGGATCGCCGCGCCGGTGCCGAAAACGGTCCAGGCCGTCGGGCGGTGCCGCCGCGTGGTGTCGGAGTCCATCACGTCGTCGTGCAGCAGCGAGAAGTTGTGCACCAGCTCCACCGCGACGCCCACCGGGACGGCGATCTCGGCGTCCCCGCCGACCGCCCGCGCCGACAGCAGCGCCAGCGCGGGCCGCAGCGCCTTCCCGCTGTCCGAAGTGGACGGACGACCGTGTTCGTCCCACCAGCCGAAGTGGTAACCGGCGATCAGCCGCATCGACTCGGGCAGTCCGTCGACGGCTTCACGCAGCGCCGGGTCGAGAAGATTCCGGCTCCAGGTCAGTACCTCGCCGGCGGGCCGGGCGCCGGTATGGGTCTCGATGGTCGTCAACGGACTCCCTTTCAGTCGACCCGGTGAACCGCGTTTTTCGCAATTCGCGGATACCCATTCGAGTGGGGTGGGCGCAAAGTCAACATAGCAAGGGGTAATGCCCGGTCAAACAGCTCGATCGGGTCTACGGAGAGGTTCACCTGTTTGCCGGATTGGGCCGGACGCGCGATCCCGGACGGCCGATCGGGTGCCGGGCGCTACGCGAAATGCCGGTATGCGGCGAGGTCGGTGACGTCTCGTGGTGGGCGCTCACTCGGTCGTGAAGAAGGGTTCTCCGACCGGTGACGGGCCTTTCCGGCGCGTGTCGGAAATGGTTTCGAGGCGTGGGAAATTGGGCCGAGACGGTGATGATCGACTTGTCTCCGTCCGCCGCTGGTATGAATTGATTCAACCGGTCTTTTCCGTTCGTCGAAGGGTGAACTAGTTTCAGCAGTCTCCGCCTGGAAGGACTCGAATGGGTATTTACCTGACCGGCATCGCCTGGGTCGTCGGCGCGGCGGCCCTCGCGGGGCTCGTCGGCTACCTCGTCCGCAGGTTCGGCTGGGACGAAGGACGGCCCGACAACAACGACGCCGCCGGCCAGGTGTTCACCATCGTCGGCGGTCTGCACGCCGTCCTGGTCGCGTTCATCCTGATCTCCCTCTTCGACTCCGCGAGCGCGGCGCGCGAGGGCTCGTATCACGAGGCGGACAGCCTGGTCGCCGCCGTCTGGGCCGCCGATTCGCTCGGGACCGAGGTCAAGGACGAGGTGCGGAAGCTGAGCGCGGAGTACATCACCACGGTCGAACAGAAGGAGTGGCCGCTGATGGCCGGGGGCCAGACGACCATCCCGGACGCAGGCTGGACGCAGCTCGACCGGTTGCGCAAGGCGGTGGACAAGGCCCCGACGGACGACGACTGGCTCCGTGAGCGCAAGACCGAGGCGAACACGCAGCTCTGGCAGGTCTACGAAGCCCGCCAGGACCGGCTCAACGCGGTCGTGGGCGGCCGGGTCGGCGGTGTCGTGTGGTTCGCGCTCATCCTCGGAAGCCTCGTCTCGGCGCTGCTGCCCAACCTGTTCGGCGGCACCAGGCTGGCCGCGCACCTGGTGATCGTGTCCACTCTGGCCGGCACGGTCACGTTGCTGCTGTTCGCGATCTACCAGCTGCAGAACCCGTTCGGCGGTGGGGTGCGGATCCCGCCGGACGCGTTCACCGCCGCGCTGGCGAGGATCTCTTGAGCCGGTGAGCACTGTGGACCGGGTGACCCGGGCGGCGGCGACGGTGGCCGTCGCCGGGTTGGTGGGGGCGTCGGCGTTCCTGGCGCCCATGGCCGCGCGAGCAGCCGAGTCCTGTCTGGTGGTGCGGGCGGAGACCGGGTCGTACGGGACGTCGAAGCTGCGCTGGCTCGACGCCGGCTCGGGCACCACCTCGCGCGTGACCGATCCGGGCTACCGGCTCAACGCGCTCGGCTACTCCGCGAAACGGGATCTGGTCTTCGGTGTCGCGGAAGGACTCAGCCGGGGCGCGCACGCGGTGACGATCGACCGGGCGGGGAAGACCCAGGATCTCGGCCCGATCACCCGCGCCGGGAACCGGCTGCCGTTGTGGAGCCCCGTCGCGGGGGTGACCGCCGGCGCGATCGGCGGGGATTCCTGGTACCTGCTCAGGAACGGCACACTGTACACAGTGGACTTGACGCCGGGGGAGCGGTATCTGCGGGTGATCAGGACGGTGTTCCTGCGGCCGATCACGCTCGCCCACGACGTCAACGATTTCGCGTACCACAACGGATTGCTCTACGGCGTGTCCACCACCTGGCGCGGAAAGGGCGCCGTGATCACCATCGACCCGGAGACCGGCAAGGTCCGTGAAGCCGAAGATGCGCGCTTCCCGCCCGCCGACGTCTACGGCTCGGTCGTGCTCGGCCGCGACGGTGCCCTGTACGCCACGGCGAACCGGATCGGCGGGCGCAGCGTGCTCTACCGGCTGGACCGGAGCGGACAGGTGACCGTGGTGCTTTCGGGACCGCCGCTGGCGGGCTCGGACGCCGCGGGCTGCCTCACCGCGCCTGAGCCACCCAAGCCCGAGCCGCCGAAGCCCGAACCCCCGAAGCCTGAACCGCCCAAGCCGACGCCGACGCCTTCTCCCACGTCCGCGCCGCCGTCTTCTTCACCAAGCCCGAGCCCGACGCCGACTCCCTCGCCCTCGCCTTCGTCGTCGAGCCCGGCGCCCACTTCCGCTCCCCAGGTGATGCCGCAGCCGCCCGTTTCGGCGCCGAAGCCGTCTCGTTCGGCCGTGCCCCGGGAGCGGAAGGAGGCGGCTGAGACCGATACGCATGCCCGCACGAAGGAGAAACGGCGGTGGGGGCTGACCGCGCTGGTCCTGATCCTCGGCGGCGGCGCGGCGGCCGGTGCCGTCCGGCGTGCCCGGTGAGTCAGTACTTGAACTGGTCCACGTTCTCGCGTGTGATCAGGAGCGGATCGCCCAGCAGCAGGGTCTTCTTGTCTTCCTCGTACTTGATCGCGGGGAGTTCGAGGTTGACCTTGTTCGACGGGCCGGGCAGTTTGCCCTCGGCGATCTGCTTGCCGGCCCAGGCGGTGAGGTAGCCGAGCGATTCGACGTTCCACAGCACCGAGAGCGACGCGGAACCGTCCAGCAGGTACGGCTTGATCGCCTGCGGGGTCCCGACGCCGACGGTGAAGACGCGGCCGATCTTCTGCTGCGAGCGGACCGCTTCCGCGACGCCGGGCGCGGACGTCGTGCATTCGCCGACGAGGCCGGTGAGGTCCGGGTACTTGGTCATCAGCTGTTTGGCCAGCGCGGTGGCGTTGTCCTTGTCCTCACCGGCGTAGACCGTCTCGACGAGCTGAGCGTGGGGGTATTCGGCAGCCGTATAGGCACGCTGGACGGCGATCCACGCGTTGAGGTTCTCGGCGGTCTCGCCGCAGGAGACGATCGCGTACTTGCCCGCGTTCCCCATCTTCTTCATCAGCGCGTCCGTGAGCGCCTTGCCGATACCCTCCGGGGTGGCCTGGTTGACGAAGAGCTCGCGGTCGGTGCCGGGCGCGTCGGTGTCCGAAGTGATGACATGGACGCCCTTGGCCCGCGCGTCGGTGATCGCGGGCGCGATCGCTCTGGGGTCGTTCGGCGCGATCGCGATGACGTCCACCTGCTGGTCGACGAGGCCGCGCACGATCGAGACCTGCGCCGCCGGGTCCACAGTGACCGGACCGGTCGAACTCCATTCGACCCCGAGCTGCTTGGCCGCCGCCTGCCCGCCGGTGTTCATCGCCTCGAAGTACGGGATGCCGGCGACCTTCGGCACGAACGCGATCCGGATCGGCCTGGCCGCCACTCCCGCCGGTTCTTCGCCGTCACAACCGGCCAGTCCGAACACCATGCCCAAAACGAGCACAGTGGCAACGACGAGCGTCTTCGTCGGCCCTCGCATCTCCACCCCATAGTCACGGAACCATCTGAAACCAGCCGATCGGTCTACGCGCGGTGGAGACCTCCGGCGAAACTAGGGTCTCCGGTTACCCCGGTCAACCGGATGAGCGCAAAGGGTTACGGAAGTGAGTTCATCGACCTGGGCCGATTACCCAGTCGGCCTACGGGGGTGACGCAGAGCGACATGGCTCACTGTGCGCTTCAAGCCTCGTGAGTGGTAAGGACGGTTCTAACCGTCCTTACCACTCACGAGGCCCAGGGCGAGGTGGTTCAGACGCTCGACAGGTCGATGGCCTGGTCGACCTCCCGCGGCATCAGCACCCGCAGAATGCCCTCCAGCAGGTAGTAGTCGCCGTACGGCAACGAGACCTCGACGCCGTCCTCGGCCCGCCGGTTGCGCGTTCCCCGCGCCAGGATCGCCTCGGCCCGAGTGGATTTCGCGGTCAGGCACGTGTCGCACAACGCGGTGAGGATCCGGATCGCCGCTTCGCGGTACTGCGGCCGGTTCGCGACCTTCGCCAGGTCGAGCAGCCCGCACGCCATCACGGCACCGGCGGAGGAGTCCTTGATGTCGTACGGCGCCTGAGGCGCGAGGTAATCCCACACCGGCACGTTGTCCGGAGTCAGCGCGCGCAGCGCGAAGTCGGCCAGGCGTTGAGCGGTCCGCAGGAACAGCGGATCGCCGGAGCGCCGGTACATCGTGGTGAACCCGTAGATCCCCCAGGCCTGGCCGCGCGACCAGCACGACGTCGGGCTGTAACCCTGCACGGTGTTCGGCCCGATCTCGGCGCCGGTGTCCGGATCGAAATCGAACACGTGCGGCGTCGAACCATCCGGGCGCACGAAGACCCGTTCGGTGGTCTTCGCATGCGAGATGGCGATGTCCAGGTACCTCCGGTCGCCGGTCTGCTTACTCGCGAAGGTCAGCAGATCCAGGTTCATCATCGTGTCGACGATGACCCGGCCCGCGTTGCCCGGGGTGCCGAGCGCGCCCCACGCCCGGATGAACTTCCCCTTTTCGTTGTAGCGCTGGATGAGCGACGCGGCGGCGTTGAGCGCGCCGGTGCGCCACTTCTCGTCGCCGGTGAGCCGCCAGCCGGTCACCCACGACGGGTAGAAGAGGAATCCGAGGTCGTGGTCCCGTGTCTCGTATTGGCGCGGCGCGAGCTTTTCCGCCGACGCCATCGCGAGCTCGCGGAATCGGGAATCGCCGCTGTAGAGCGAGGCGAGCCACAAAGTGCCCGGCCAGAATCCGCCGATCCAGCCGCCGTTCTGCGAATAGGTCCATTTCTCGAATCGGGTGATCTCCGGAAAGGCCGTGACGCCGGGGGCGACGGCCCGCAGTTTGGTCACCGCGTAGTCGGCCGTTCGGCGGAAAGTCCTTAGGCTGTCAGTGGCTTCCTCGGCCGCACTGGCGGCCGGGGTGATCGTCGTCGCCGCGACGGCGGCACCGGCAGCGGTGGTCAACAGGGTTCGCCGGGAAACGCTCACAATGCCCGCCATTCGTCAGTGGGAAATGCGTCACGGGAGTTTCGCACGACGATTACGGACTTGTGAAGACCGTTCATGGTTGTGAATAGAAGCCTCACTCAGCGGGACGGATGTTCGCGTTGTACCGGAACACGTTGTCCGGGTCGTACACCGCCTTGATGGCGGCCAGCCGCGCGTACTTCTCCGCGCCGAACGCCGTGCGCACGCGGTCTTCGTCGTATTCGTTCATGAAGTTCAGATAGCCGCCGTAGTTGTTGGAATGCGGCAGGAGCTCTTCCCACAGTGCCCGCACCCAAGCCCGGTCGGCGGCGAGGAGTTCCGGCGTCGGCGCGGTCGCCGCGAGGCCGATGACGAACCCGGGCGTCCGGGGCCCGCCGAACGCGGTCGCGCCGTCGGGCACCGTCGAGAACGTGTCCTGCAGCGGCACGATCGGCATCACGGTCGTCGGCGACGCCTTGTCCGGCAGGCGCGCGGCGATCACGTCGATGACCTTTTCGGACAGTGAGGAGACGTAAAGCGATTTCTCGTAGGCGAGGATGCCCCGGGGCGCGGTCGGGTCGAGCAGTTTCTGCAGATCCGCGTACGGCATCGGCGTGACCAGGTCGAACGCCGCGGGCAGCTCGCCCCGGATCCGCTCGACGAGCCGCGCGTGCCGCTCGGGACCGTCGAAACCGGCGACGACCAGCGCGAGCCCAGGCGCGAAGTGGTGCTCCGGCGGCACGAACGGCGCGGGCGGCGCGGTGATCCCGACGAGCATGGAACCGGTGCCCGGCGGCAGGGTCGCGATCACGTCCTTCGCGAAACGCAGCGCGTCGGGCGCGTCGGCCAGGGTCCAGAAGAACAACCCGACCTCGGCGAGGCCGACCCGGTGCAGCCGGAACTCGAATTCCGTGACCACGCCGAAGTTCCCGCCCCCGCCGCGCAAGGCCCAGAACAGATCCGGATGTTCCGCTTCGGACGCCCGCAGGATCCGGCCGTCGGCCGTCACGACCTCCGCCGCAAGCAGATTGTCGATCGTGAGCCCGTGTTTCGCGGTCAGCCAGCCGAAGCCACCCCCGAGGGTGAGACCGCCGACGCCGGTGTCGCTCACCGTGCCGCCGACCGTCGCGAGCCCGTATCGCTGCGTCGTTTCGTCGACGTCGGCCCAGACTGCGCCGCCGCCGACCCGCGCGGTGCGGGCGTCGGGATCGACGGTGATCCCGCGCAGCCCGCCGAGGTCGATCACCAGACCGTCGTCGACCACGGCGGAACCGCTGAAACTGTGCCCGCCACCGCGCACGGTGATCTCGAGGCCCTTTTCGCGGCCGAAGGCCAACGCGGTGACGACGTCTTCGCGCGTGGCGCATTCGGCGACCACCGCCGGCCGCCGGTCGATGTCGCCGTTCCACACGGCGCGGGCGGTGTCGTAGCCCGGATCGGCGGCGGTGACCACCGTGCCGGAGAGCTTTTCGCGCAACGTGGTCGTTTCCGGCGGATTCATGGGGACCCCCTCAGGTCGTGGCTACCGCAAGTCTCGATGGCGGAGGCCGCGGCCCAAGGTCCGCACGAGCGGGAGAAAGGGCGGACGAAAGGGCGAAGGCCCGGCGTTATGGGGTACGCCGGGCCTTCGCGATCAGGAGTGCGTCACGAGCACTTGGGTGCCACCGGCAGGTCCGATCCGGTCTGCAGGTAGGTGTCGGAGATGTAGTGTCCCGGGCCGATCCGGTCCCAGATGTTGCTGGTGCCGAACTTGCCGGTGACGGTCTCGCCCTCGACGTAGCATTCGATGGTGACCTTCGCGTAGTTCGCCGCGAGGCCCTTGATCGCCGCCGAGGTGCTCGCCGACGCGCGGACGTTCATCGGGTCGCCCGCCGTGCTGACGACGCCGGTCGGGCCGGAGCCGGTCCACAGGTAGGAGACGTTGACCCAGCCGTTGTCCGTCATCTTCAGGCCGTCCCAGAAGGTGCCGTCCGCGAGGTCGATCCCCGCCGGGTTGGCCACCTTGCGGCCGAACTCGTCCTTGCCGCCGTTGTAGCCGTCCTGGTACGCGGCCTGCGCTTCGGGCTTGCCCTGCGGCAGGTTCTTCCACATCTGGCGGGTGGCCGACGGGTTCCAGTAGTCGTCCTTGGTGTTCCACGGGCCGACGTCCCACACCGGCGCGTATTCGCAGCGGCTGTTGTCGGTGCGGCAGATGCGGACGGTGTAGTTGCCGGTGTTCTTGGGCGCCAGGCCGCGGCCCGAGGGGAGGGCGACGAAGTGGTCGCGGGACTTGATCACGTGCCCGTTGGCGGTGGTGCCGCCCACGAGGCCTTCGCGGGTGCCGTAGACCTTGTACGTCAGCGGGGCCGCGGCCGCGCCGATCGCGTTCACCTGCGGGCCGAGATCACCCTGGAGGGTGACGTCGCTGACCTTCGCGGTCACGCCGTCGTTCACCGTGCGCAGTCCGACGCGGACCTGGACCGTGGAGACCGAAGCGGACAGCTGGGCGGCGTCGCCCTTGGCGGGCGTCCACTCGGTCCAGTCGTTGGCGTTGAGCTTGCCGCGGACGTCGACCTCGACCTCGGTGCCCTTCGGCGCGTCGGCGGTCACCTGGGCGGTGACGCGGTTGACCGGCTTCCCGAGCTTCTGCTCGGCCAGCAGCAGGTAACCCTGGCTGCCGATGGAGTCGGGTTTTCTGTGCCAGGCGGCGTTTTCCAGGCTGAGCACGCCGCCGTCGCTGCGGACGTTGACGTCGTCGCCGTCCACAGTGGACAGATCGGCGCGCCAGCTTCCTTCGGGCGCCGCGTTCGCGGGGCTGGCGGCCAAGGCGGTGACCGCCCCCACGGCCAGGACGGCCGCCATCACGCGGCGGGCCTTCACGGTCCGGACCATTCCGGTCTCCCTTCGAGCACTCTCGGTTGCTACGAAGGGAGCTTCGCCGGGGCCTGTACACGATCGATACAAAAGCAAGTCGGCACCTGATCGCGGTGTGTGAACACCGCCATCAGGTGCCGAAAGACGAAAGGGTCAGGCGCTTGCGGAGTCGTTGTAGGACGCTTCAGCCGACTCCTGAAGGCGCGAAGCGAGCGCGGATTCCTGCGGTCGTGCGGAGAGTTCCCGCCACAACGCCAGCGCGCGTTCCGAATAGGTCCGCGACCGCTCGGGCTGGCTCAGCGCCTCGTGCAGTTCCCCGAGCAACTGCGACACCTCGGCCTCGGACCGGCGGTCCCCGTTGCGCCGGTGCACGCTCAGCGAATTGACCAGCAGCAGTTGCGCGTGCGCCAGATCGCCGCTGTGCAGGTACAGCTCGCCGAGATTCTGGTTCGCGTAGCCGACGCAGTGGTCGTCGCCGAGTTCGTTGAACAGGGCGATGGCGCGGTCGACCCACTCCCGCGCGCCCGCGAGATCGCCTTGATGCTGCCGGAGCATCGCGAGCCGCTTCAACGCGTGCGCCTCCCGATGCCGGTCCCCGATCCGGGCGGACTGGTCGAGCGCCTCGGTGAACCAGCGTTCCGCTTCGGCGAACCGGCGCCGCGCCAGCCACACCGCGCCGATCGCGATCCGCGAGACGGCCTCGCCGTGCGGGTCGCCCGCCGCCGAGAACTGGTCGAGCGCCGCGTGACAGTGCTCCAGCGCGACGGTGTCCTCACCCTTGATCCGCAGCACGGTGCCGAGCCCGGCCAGCGCGATCGCCGCGCCCCGCGCGTCGCCGACCTTGTCGAACAGCAGTTGCGACTGCTCGAACGCGACCAGGGCTTCGGCGTAACTGTCCTGGTACAGCTGGATCTGCCCGAGGTTGCGCTGGATGATCGCCTCGCCGCGGACCTCGCCGGACCGGCGGGCGGCGGCCAGCGCGACGGCGTGCGTGTGCAGCCAGTCGTCCTGGTGACCGCGCTGGTCGAAGTACGGCGCCAGCGCGGCGGCGAGCCGCCAGGCCAGCGAGTCGAAGCCGAGGTCGGCGGCCAGCGAGACGGCGGCGACGCAGGTGTGCCGTTCGGCGGCGAACCACGCGGCCGGGTCCTCGATCAGCCGTCCGGTTCCCCGGGGGAGGGCGGGGTGGGCCGCGGTGTCGTCCCGGTAGAGGCCGAAAAAGTGGATCGGCAGCCGGTCCGCGGCCTCGACCGCGAGCGCGAGATAGCCCTCCAGCACCCGTTTCGTGGCGCCGTGCGCCTTCGCCGGGACGTCCTGCGCGCGGAGTTCGAGCGCGTAACACCGCAACAGGTCGTGCAGGCGGTAGCGGGGCTCGCCGGTGGTGTCCGAGCCGCCGAGTTCGACCAGATGGGCGTCCACCAGCACGTCGAGGACGTCGTCCCCGTGCTCGCGGCCGAGCAGGGCCGCGACCACCCAGCCGGGGAACTGCACCGAGCCGAGCCCGCCGAGGCCGCGGAACGCGGTCGCCGCCGACATGGGCAGCAGGTCGTAGCTGAGGGTGACACTCGCCCGGACGGCGAGGTCGCCGACGCGGAGTTCGTCCAATCTTCGTCTTTCGTCCCGCAGCCGGTCCGCCAGCACCCGCAACGTCCAGCCCGGCCGGTGCGTCAGCTTCGCCCCGGCGACCCGGATCGCCAGCGGCAGATATCCGCAGTGGCGCAGGATCGCGGCCGCGCACTCCGGCTCCGCGGCGACCCTCTCGGCGCCGACGATGCCTTCGAGCAGCTTCGCGGCCTCGGATTCGGGAAGGAGTTCGATGTCGACCGGGGTGGCCCCGGCCAGATCCGGCATCCGGATCCGGCTGGTGATCAGCACCGCGCACGAACCCGCCCCGGGCAGCAGCGGCCGGACCTGTGCCGCGCTGCCGGCGTCGTCGAGGACCACGCACATCCGCATGGTCGACAGCCGGGACCGCAGCAGCGCCGCGCGTTCGGGAAGATCGCGCGGCAGCCCCGCGTCGGGGACGCCCAGCGCGCGGAGCAGCTCGGCGAGCACGGTCATCGGGGGCCGCGGCGAGGACGACGTCCCGGCGAGGTCGACGTGCAGCTGGCCGTCGGGGAAGTCGTCGCGGACCGCGTGCGCCACCCGGATCGCGACGGAGGACTTGCCGATCCCCGGTGCCCCCGAAAGCACCGCGATCGCCGGTTTTCCCTGTTCGCGACGCTCGCGGAAGAGGCCGACGAGCTCGCCGACCACGTCGTCGCGGCCGGTGAAGTCCGGCAGGTCCAGCGGCAGCTGGCAGACCGGCGCCATCGGCCGGGTGAGGGCGGCGGACACCGCGTCCTGGGTCGCGGACGGCGTGAGGACCAGCGAGGCCCGCAATTCCCTCAGCCGCGGGCCCGGTTCGGTGCCGAGTTCGTCGGCCAGCACCTTCTCGGCCGTTTCGTAGGCCTCGATCGCGTCGGCCATGCGGCCGTCGGCCCGCAGCGCGACGATCAGCTGCTGCCAGAGCTCCTCGCGCAGGGGATGCTCGGTGACCAGGCCGCGCAGTTCGGCGACGGCCTCGGCGGTCCGGCCGAGTTCGATCCTCGCGCGCAGCCGCTGTTCCTGCACCGCCAGCCGCAGTTCCGACAGCCGCGCCACGGTCGCGCCCCAGCCGTGGTCGTGGGGGAGGCCTTCGAGTACTTCCCCGCGCCACAGGGCTTCGGCTTGATCCAGCAGGTCGAGGGCGGATTCGGCCTCGCCGCGGCCGAGCGCGTCCTGCGCGCGGGCGGCCAGTTCGCCGAAGCGGATGTGGTCGATCTCCTCGGGCGTGGCCTTGAGGATGTAGCCGGACGCCCGGCTGCCGATGCGTTCCCCGAGCGCGGGGTCGTGGTCGGCGAGACGTTTGCGGAGTGAATGGACGTAGGTGCGGATGTTCGCGGCCGCCGACCGGGGAGCCGACGAAGGCCACAGGACCTCGATCAGCAGTTCGGTGGAGACGACGACGTTGGGCTGGAGCAGGAGAGCGGCCAGCAGCAGACGCGGTTTGGGGCCGCCGAGCGGCACCACCTGCCCGTCCACCGCCACTTCGAGCGGACCGAGAACGCGAAACCCGAGAATAGTCACCTAAACCGCCAATACGGCAGGAGCCCCATATCCGCCGATAATATTGCCGTCCCGCCATGGTTGGCTAGATCCATTCGCATGCATGTGCAGACGCGGGCCGGCGTTTGTACGTGATGTGTACGACGCCGGTCGACGCTGCGGCCATGAAGCGTTCAAGTGTCCGGCGGCTCGCCGGTTTCTTTCTCGTGCTGGTGACGGCGGGCGCCATGGGCCTCGCCGGAGCCACTCCCGCACTGGCCGCGGCCACCGGGACCGTGAAGACGGCGGGTGATCCGCTGAACGTCCGCCGCGCCCCGAGTACCTCCTCGACCGCGGTGCGCACGGTGGCCAACGGCGCCACGGTGACCATCGACTGCCAGACGATCGGGACCTCGGTCACCGGACCGCTGGGCACGACGACGTTGTGGGACTACGTTCCCGCGCTCGGCGGTTACATCTCGGACGGCTATGTCTACACCGGCTCGGATCAGCGGATCGCGCCCGACTGCGGGGTCGGTTCCGGCAGCGCCGAATGTTCGACCGGTGTCTGCGCGGGTGAGGGGCAGTTCCGTTCGTCGGATGCTCATTTCCTCGTCTACGACAAGGACGCCGACGGCAAGTCCGCCGTGGTCGCCTACTGGCTGAAGGGCGGCGCCGGCCCGTTCTACGTCTGGGCCTCCGGCGGCAACGGCACCCACGTCGACAAGGCCGTGCCGGTCGCGAAGGGATCGTGGGTCTATTACAAGGTCTGCGTCGCCGACGCCGCCGCCAATCCGACGCTCGAAGCCTGCAGTGGCGGCATCACCGATTACGCCGCGTGAAATCCCTCCCTCTTCTTTCCCCACTTCGAAAGGTTGAATTTTCATGGGCCAGGTGAATCGGCGAGCGGTACTCCTCGGCGGTGCCGCGGCGGTTTCGGCGGCGGCGTTGTCGTCGACGGTGCCTTCGTGGGCGAACGCGAGAACGCTGGCGGCCGCGCCCGCCATCCACGATCCGTTCCAGCTCGGGGTCGCCTCGGGTGACCCGCTGCCGGACAGCGTCGTGCTGTGGACGCGGCTCGCCCCCGCCCCGCTGAACCCCGACGGTTTCGGCGGGATGCCGGACGCTTCGTACACAGTGGACTGGGAAATCGCGAATGACCAGGCGTTCTCGTCGATCGTGCAGCGCGGCACCGCGACCGCGGCCCGCGCCTCCGGGCACAGCGTGCACATCGAACCGGTCGGACTCGAGCCGGGACGCGAATACTTCTACCGGTTCAAGACCAGCGGCTACATCTCACCGGTCGGCCGGACCAGGACCGCTCCCGCCGCCGGTGCCGCGGTGAATCAGCTGAAGTACTGCTTCTCCTCCTGTCAGCACTGGGAGGAAGGCTGGTACCACTCGTACAAGGGAATGCTCGCCGACAACCCGGAACTGGTGCTGTTCCTGGGCGACTACATGTACGAGAGGAAGTCCGGGCGCGCCGCCGCCGAGCGGAATCCGCGCAGGCTGGCCTTCACCGAGGACGTCACGACCCTCGCCCAGTACCGCGCCCGGCACGCCCAGCACAAGACCGACGCCGACCTGCAGAACGCGCACGCGATGGCGCCGTGGATCGTGGTCTTCGACGACCACGAGGTGATGAACAACTGGAACGGCACCACCAGCCCGGCCACCGCGGAGCGCAAGGCCGCCGGTTTCCAGGCGTTCTACGAGAACATGCCGATCCGCTCCACCGCCAAGCCGAGCGGCGCGTCGATCCGCCTCTACCGCCAGTTCACGTGGGGGAACCTCGCCCGGTTCCACATGCTCGACACCCGGCAGTACCGGAACGCGCAGGTGCCCGACCCGTCCGGGGACGCCGGGCCGTCCTGCACCGACATGCGGTCGACGTCGCGCAGCATCCTCGGCACCACACAGGAAGCGTGGCTGCTGAAGGCCTTGGAGACGCAGCCGGCGAAGTGGGACTTCCTCGGCCAGCAGGTCTTCTTCGCCACCCGTGACGGTGACGGCAACAAGGCGACGTGCGAGAGCCCCGACTCCTGGCAGGGTTACGAGGCCTCGCGCGACCGGATCGCGAAGGGCATCGTGGACCGCAAGGTGCCGAACCCGATCGTGCTGACCGGCGACGTCCACCGGCACTGGGCGGCCGATCTGCGCCGCGACTATTTCAACCACAGCGACCCGGTGTTCGGTTCGGAACTCGTGACAACCTCGGTGACGAGCAACAGCGACACCGCGACCGACCCGTCGTCGACGTGGCTTTCGAACAACCCGCACATCAAGTACTGCCGGGGAAAGCGCGGCTATGTCCGGGTGACGGCGTCGCAAACGCAGATGCGGGCGGATTTCATGACGGTTTCGGACACCACCGAGTACGACTTCTCGAAGGTGGTCCTGGCCGCGGACCGTTCGTACGTCGTCGAAGCGGGGAAGCCGGGGCTGCAGCGGGTCTAGGGCCTCGTGAGTGGCGAGGACGGTTCTAACCGTCCTCGCCACTCACGAGTCAGGAGAGCAGGTCCACCAGCGCGTCACCGCGAGGAGTCCGCACCACGAGGACGACCTGGCCCTCGCGGTGCCGCTGGATCAAACCCGCCGAAACGAGCTGTTCGCAGTGGTAGGTCGCGGTGCTCGCCGCGCACGACAGAAGATTCGCGATCTCGCCCATCCGGGCGGGTTTTCCCAAGTGCCGCAACAGTTTCGCGCGGTGGGCGCCGACGACCAGGTCGAGCCCGTCGACACCGGGCGCCGGTTCGGCCCGGCCGCCGTCCAGCAGGCCGTCGAGCCCCGGCAGCGGGTAGGCGATCCAGATGGCGTCCTCTTCGTCGAAGTTGGACACCACCGAACGGCTGCCCGCGAGCATCGGCACGAGGATCAGCTTGCGGCCCCGCGTGGTGTACCGCGCCGGTTCGGCGTCGGGCAGCAGGAGACACCCGTTGCTGAACCGGAAATGGGGCCGCAGCAGGCCGAGCACCGCGTCCGTCCCGCCGCGGACGGAGGCGACGCCGATCCGTTCGATCTCGCGGTCGAGCAGGGGACGGGCCTTGGTCCAGAGGTTTTCGGTCGCCAGCCTGGTCGCGGTGAAGGCGTCCGCGAGCGAGGCGGCCCAGCGTCTCGGATGATCGGCGGCCTGCCGCCACTGCGCGGGCAACCGGTCGCCGAAGACCTCTTCCAGGCCCTTCAGGACGTCGGTTTCCGACAGTTCGCGCAGCATCTCCGCCTGTGCGGCGGCGGAAGAGTCCGCACCGGGGCTGATCGGGACGATGAAGTCCGGTTGTACCGAGGTGCCGCGGCGGGCCAGCGCGCTCGCCGCGCGGTAGCCCTGCTCGGGGATCGCCGAGCCGACCTGACGGCGCCAGGCGGCGGGCAGGCCGCGGTCGTATCCGCCGACGACCTCGACGAGCATCGAAACCAGTGAGATGTGCGGGGAAACCGTCACACCGACGGGGATCGTGCCGGTGTCACCGAGTTCGAGCCGGGTATAAGAAGCCGGGGGCGGCGTCTCGCGCATCCGGTCGTCCCTCCTGGGAGTGGGCGTCGCAGCACGCGATGTTAGCGCCTCTGGTCAATACCCGGTATCCGCCCGGAAAACGACCGAAGGACGCTTTCCCCAGGTCGGAAGCGGGGAAGGCGTCCTTCGGCCGGTGCGGCGACCTCAGCGGGCGAGTTGCTCATTCATGATGAGGAACGCGCCGAGACCGTGGAAATCGTTGGTGTTGCGTTTACGCGCGTAGTAATACGCCGTGTCGCCGACGTTGGTGCCTTCGGAAATGTTCGCGATATCGGTCAATCCGTCGGAACCGGTCGAAACCTGGGACAGGACGCCGCGATAGCCCTTCGCGGCCACGGGTCCGTACTCCGGGCCGACGTAGCCGCGTTGCACCGCGCGGGAGAGCAGGAAGGTGTACATCGCCGAAGCCGAGGTCTCCAGCCAGTTGTCCTTGTCGCCACCCCGGTCGACGACCTGGAACCAGCGGCCCGAAGCCCGGTCCTGCCAACGCCTGTACCCGCCCGCGAGGAATTCGACGATGTCCACCAGACGACGTCGTCGCGGATGGTCGCGGGGCAGGATTTCGAGGAGGTCGATCGCCGTCATCCCGAGCCAGCCGATCGCGCGCCCCCAGTGGTACTTCGAATGCCGTCCGGCACCCGAAGACCACGGTTCCGAGCCGTCTTCGTCGTAGGCGTGGTAGAGCAGGCCCTTGGCCGGTTCCTTCAGGTGGTCGAAATAGACGCTGACGTTCTTCGCGGCCTCTTCGTAGCAGTAGCCGGCGTCGCCGAAGGTCTTGCCGTAAAGCGCGAGGAACGGCTGCGCCATGTACACGCCGTCCGCCCACAGCTGCCCGACCCGGCTCGTGGCGTGGAACATCCCGCCGTCGGACGTCCGGGGATAGGACGGGAAGCGGCCACGCAGCTGCTCCGCCGCGGTCTTGTACTTCGCCTGCCCGGTTTCGGTGTACAGCAAGGGGAACATCTGCCCGGAGCGCATCGCGTCGAGGTTGGTGAACCCGTTGGAGATGCCGCTGTCGGTGACGAACCGGTCGTACCAGGCGAGGATGTAGTCGAGGTAGGACTTCTCGCCGGTGCGCCGGTACACCAGGTACTGGCCGTAGAGGTAGAGGCCGCGGGTGTAACCCCAGCCGCCGAGGGTGGCCGGGGTGTGGCGCTTCATCGTCGAGTCGACGACCGCGCGCGACCAGTCCACCGGGGCCGCGGTGGCCACGCCGGGCAGGGTGAGCGCGCCGAGCGCGCCCGCGGTTCCCGCCAGCACGGTGCGCCGCGAAAGCCGTGCCGCGCGAAGAGGATCCGGTGCCATTCGAGGTCCTTCCTGCGCCGGGGAAACCGGGGGAATGAGTGGCCGGGATGCCGATCCGCCGTCCGTCGCCATCCCGGCTGAACAACGTCTACCCGCGTATTCGACGGCGAGTCAAGAGAGATCCGATCTCTTACGTCATATATCAGATACGCCACTCGAATGGGCGCTCCCGGTCCCCGGGACGGTCCCGCTGGGCGGCACTCTCGTTCCCCGGGCGTCCGCTCGCCTACGATCGGTGCGTGAACGAGCTGACCTTCCGCGGGCGCCGCGTCGCCAGGGACCGCGCCCTGGTCATGGCGATCGTCAACCGGACCCCCGATTCGTTCTACGACAAGGGCGCGACCTTCTCGGATCCGGACGCGCTCGCCGCCGTCGCCAGGGTGGTCGAGGAGGGCGCCGACATCGTGGACATCGGCGGGGTCAAGGCGGGCCCCGGCGCGGACGTCGACGTCGAGGAAGAGATCCGACGGGTGGTCCCGTTCGTCGAGCGGATCCGCGAACTGCATCCCGGCCTGGTGATCAGCGTCGACACCTGGCGTCACGAGGTGGGCAGGCGCGCGGCGGAGGCCGGTGCGGATCTGATCAACGACACCTGGGCGGGCGCCGATCCGAAACTGGCCGAGGTCGCCGCGGAATTCGGCACCGGCTACGTCTGCTCGCACACCGGGAACGCCGTCCCGCGCACCCGCCCGTTCCGGGTGCGCTACCCGGACATCGTCGCGGAGGTCGTCGCCGAGACGACGGCCCACGCCGAAGCCGTCGTCGCGCTCGGCGTCCCGCGTGAGGGAGTGCTGATCGACCCGACACACGACTTCGGCAAGAACACGTGGCACAGCCTGGCGCTCCTGCGGCACGCGCGGGAATTGGCTGACACCGGCTGGCCGGTGCTGATGGCACTGTCCAATAAGGACTTCGTCGGGGAGACGCTCGGCGTGGAACTCGCGGAGCGGGTCGACGGCACGCTCGCCGCGACGGCCTGGGCGGTGGCCGAAGGGGCGAAGGTGTTCCGGGTGCACGAGGTGCGGCGAACCCGGCAGGTGCTGGAGATGGTCGCGTCGATCCAGGGGGCACGCCCGCCCGCGCGCGCGATCCGCGGGCTCGCTTAGCCGTCCAACGGGATCACAGCAGAAACCGTGGTGCCCGAGCCGGGTTCGCTCGCCACGGTCAGTTCGCCGCCGAGCGCGCGGACCCGGTCACGGAGGCCGTACAGCCCGGAACCGCCGCCGATGTCGGCCGTGCCGGCGCCGTCGTCGTGGACGTCCACCCGCAGGCCGTCCTCTTCGACGCGGATGCACACCCGGACCTGCTCGGCTTGCGCGTGTTTCAACGCGTTGGTGACCGCTTCGGAGACGACGAAGTACGCCGTCGCCTCGACGGCGCCGCTGAGCCGGGGCACGTCCGCCCCCGCGAGCTCGACGGCGATCGGGACGCGGTCCAGCAGCGACCGGACCGCCGGGATCAGCCCGGCCTCGGTGAGGATCGCGGGCCGCAGCCCGCGCGCGAGTTCACGCAGTTCGGTGACGGTGGCCTGCAGCTCGTCGATCGTGCCGGTCAGCAGGGTCGCGACGGCGGGGGTGAGGTCGTCCCCGAGCCGTCGTTCCGCCATCCGCAGCAGCAGGACGACGCTGACCAGGCGTTGCTGTGCCCCGTCGTGCAGGTCGCGCTCGACCCGTCGTCGCTCGTCGTCGGCGGCGGCGACGATGCGGGCGCGGGAGGCCTGGACCTCGACGAGCCGTTCCTCCAGTTCCGCGGCCAGCCGCTGGTTGTCCAGGACGAGCCCGGCGGCGGCGTTGAGCGCGTCGATCGACCGGCTGTCCTTCCACACCTCGTCGTCCTGCACGAGCGCGGCCAGCCCGGAGCCGTCGCGTTCCAGCAGGAGCCGGATCATCTCCGCGTTGCCGACCCGCGCCCGCAGCACCCCGATCAGGAACGTCAGCGGCCACAGGCAGAACGAGATCCGGTAGACGTACAGCAGCGGTTCGGAGAACGGGTGCCCGGAGCCGAGCGCGCTGCCGACCGTGGTGCTCACCGCGCCGACCACGGCGATCGCGAGGACGGGGGAGAGCAGCCGCCGCTGCGGGAGCCGCCCGGCGAGCCAGCGGTAGAGCAGCACCACCACGACCCCGCCGCCGATCAGCGCGCCGACCAGCTCCAGCAGCCGTTTGACCAGCTGTTCGGCCTCCGGGGAGGCGGCGACCGCGGCGAGGTTCCGCGGATCGTCGTTGACCAGCAGGCCGAGGACGGCCGACCCGAAGACCACGGCGTACGCGGAGAACGCGAGCACCCGCTCCCCTCGGGACCGGAGTTTCCCGTGGGGGAAGGCGAGCACGATATGCGCGATCACCGGACTCGACGCGGCCGAGAGCGCCAAACCGAGGGTGTGTGTGAGCGGCTTGTCGGCGAACTGGAGGTCCTCGGTGAACAACGCGAGCCCCGCCAGCGCGATGAGCAGGCCGATGGGGTTCGAAGCGCGGCGCACGTGCGCGACGGCGCCGGCGAGAAGGAAGAGGAACCCCGTCGTGGAGGACAGGGTGGTGTCGAGCACGGTGTGCGTGCCGTCGGCGATCTTGAGCGTCGTCGCGACGACGCCCATGCCGATCCCGGCGGTCAGCACGCCCGCCATCGCGACGGTCCGAGGGTGCGTCACCACTAAGCGTGATTCGTCCGTTCGGCCCGGACCGTTACACCGGTCCTGAAATGTGGAACACCTGTTCCGCCAGGTGTCAAGGATTCTCAGCATCTTTCCCGTCATTCGGATGGCGATGCAGGCACGTGGGTGAACATGCGACTCTCGCGCCATCACCCGAGCCGAGTCGTACCCTCCGAAAGGCGACCTCCCGTGCGCACCCACCACAAAGCCCGCTTGCTGGCCGCGGCCTTCGCCGCCCTGACACTGGCCGGCGGGATCGCGGGGTGTTCACGCGCGGACAGCGGCACCGCCCCGGCGGAGCAGAAGAGCCAGGGCGCCGCGGCCGAGGTGCGCGTCGGGTACTTCCCCAACGTGACGCACGCGCCCGCGCTGATCGGCGCGAAGAACGGCTTCTTCGCCAAGGAACTCGGCGCGACGAAGCTCACCACCCAGACGTTCAACGCCGGACCTGAAGAGGTCAACGCGCTGCTCGGCAACTCGCTCGACATCGCCTTCATCGGCTCCGGGCCCGCGATCAACGCCTTCACCAAGTCCAAGGGCGCCATCCAGCTCGTCTCCGGCGCCGTCACCGGCGGCGCGCAGCTGGTGGTGAAGCCCGAGATCACCGCACCCGAGCAGCTCACCGGCAAGAACATCGCGACACCGTCGCTGGCCAACACCCAGGACGTCGCGCTCAAGAAGTTCATCGCCGAGAAGAAGCTTCCTGACGTCAAGATCACGAACCTCGACAACCCGAAGACGTTCGACGCCTTCAAGAAGGGCGAACTCGACGGCGGCTGGCTGCCCGAGCCGTGGTCCTCGCGGCTCGTGCTGGACGCGGGCGCGAAGGTCCTGCTGGACGAGAAGAACCTGTGGCCGGAAGGCAAGTTCCCGACCACGGTCGTGATCGTCCGCAGCGAGTTCCTGCAGCAGCACCCGGAGACCGTCACCGCCATCCTCAAGGGTGAACTCGCCGCGATCGACTGGGCGAAGACCAATCCCGCCGAGGCGAAGAAGGTCGTCAACGGGGAGCTCAAGGCGCTCGCGGGCAGCACACTGAGCGAGGCCGTCCTCGATCGCGCGTTCTCCGGTATCGAACTCGGCATCGACCCGGTGGCGTCGACCTTCACCCAGCTCGCGCAGGACTCGGTGACCGCGGGCGTGGTGAAGTCCGCGGTGGACCTCAAGGGGTTCGCCGATTTCGGCCCGCTCAACGCCGTGCTCTCCGAGCAGGGCAAGCCCGGCGTGAACGCGCCCGGGCTGACGAAGTGACCGGAGGGGATCAGCGATGACGACCACCTTGGAGCCCGGCCTGTCCACCGGTGTCGCCGTGCGCCTCGACGGGGTGCGGAAGGCGTTCGGGCCGACCGGCCGCGCCGTCGTGGCCCTCGACGGGATGGACCTGACGGTCGCGCCCGGCGAGTTCGTCTGTCTCCTCGGCGCCTCCGGCTGTGGCAAGAGCACCCTGCTGAACCTGGTCGCCGGGCTCGACCGGCCGACGTCGGGCTCGATCACGCTCGAAACCTCCCGGCCCGCGGTCATGTTCCAGGAGGCCGCGCTGATGCCGTGGCTGACCGCGGCCCGCAACGTGGAACTGCCGCTGCGGCTCGCCGGTTTCGGCAGGGCAGAGCGCCGCGAGAAGGCGGCCGAACTGCTCGAACTCGTCCGCCTCGGCGGCGCGGGCGACAAGCGGCCGCACGAGCTGTCCGGCGGGATGCGGCAGCGCGTCGCGCTCGCCAGGGCGCTGGCCGCGACCCTGCGCGTCGGCGGTGACCCGGAGCAGTCGCTGCTGCTGATGGACGAGCCGTTCGCCGCGCTCGACGCCATCACCCGCGACGTCCTGCAGGGTGAACTGCTGCGTGTCTACCGCAGCACCGGCACCTCGGTGCTGTTCGTGACCCACGACGTCCGCGAGGCCGTCCGGCTGGGCCAGCGGGTCGTGCTGCTCTCGTCGCGGCCGGGCCGGGTCGTGCGGGAATGGCGCGACGTCCAGGCCTCCGACGCCGAAGAGCTCACGCTGGAGATCACCGGTCACCTCCGGGAGGTGATCAGTACCCATGCCGCGGCTTGACCGCCCCGAAACCGCGGTGGAAGACGCCGACGAGGCCGTCGGCGCGGGACTCGATTCGCTCGACACCCCGACCGGGGAACGCCGGGAAAGCCGGGGCAAGCGGTTCCTGCGCGGCTTCGTGCCGCCGGTGGTCTTCCTGGCGCTGCTGATCGCGTTGTGGCAGGCACTGTGGGCCGCCGCGTTCTGGCCGGAGTCGATGCTGCCCGCGCCGCTCGCGGTGTGGGACGAACTCGCCGGCATCACCGTCGACGGCGAGATCTTCGAATTCGTCTGGACGTCGGTGCACCGGGCCGCGCTCGGCTTCCTGATCGGCGTGGTCATCGGGACCCCGCTCGGCCTGCTGGTGGCGAAGGTCCGGATCGTGCGCGCCGCGGTCGGGCCGTTCCTGACCGGGCTGCAAAGCCTTCCGTCGGTGGCGTGGGTGCCGGCGGCGATCCTGTGGTTCGGGCTGAACGACGCCTCGATCTACTTCGTGGTGTTGCTGGGTTCGGTGCCTTCGATCGCGAACGGCCTCGTCTCGGGCATCGACCAGATCCCGCCGATCCTGCCGCGCGTCGGCCAGGTGATGGGCGCGAACCGGCTCTCGTCGGCCCGGCACATCCTGCTGCCCGCCGCGTTGCCCGGGTTCCTGGCCGGGCTCAAGCAGGGCTGGGCGTTCTCGTGGCGTTCGCTGATGGCCGCCGAGCTGATCGCGCTGTCCCCGGCGCTGGGCAAGGGGCTCGGCGCGTACCTCAACGAGGGCTCGTCGTTCAACAGCATGGAAGGCGTGATCTCGGCGATCTTCCTGATCCTGCTGGTCGGCGTCGGGATCGAGCTGCTGGTGTTCCGTCCGCTCGAGCGTTCGGTGCTGCGGGCTCGGGGGCTGACGGCTTCGCTTTAGGTCTCGTGAGTGGTAAGGACGGTTAGAACCGTCTTTACCACTCACGAGGCCCCCGTTCATCTTCCGCGGGTGGCAAACCTACGACACCGTAAGTTACGGTGTCGTAGGTAGCGTTTTCCGTACCCTGGAAGGACGAAACGCATGACGGTCCCCGAAACCACCCGGCTGATGCTCGAGCTCGAGGGGACGGTCGAGGAGAACCTCAACCGCCATCTCTCGGTCGCCAAGGAATGGATGCCGCACGAGTACGTGCCGTGGGACGAGGGCCGGAACTTCGCCGATCTCGGCGGGGAGGCGTGGGATCCCGAGCAGTCGCGGGTGTCGCCGATCGCGCGGACGTCCCTGGAGGTCAACCTCCTCACCGAGGACAACCTGCCGAGCTACCACCGAGAGATCGAGCGCGCGTTCGGTCGCGACGGCGCGTGGGGCACGTGGGTGCACCGCTGGACCGCCGAGGAGGGCCGCCACGGCATCTGCATCCGCGACTATCTGCTGGTGACGCGCGCGGTCGATCCGGTCGAGCTGGAGCGCATGCGGATGCAGACGATGGAGGCCGGGTACGACAGCGGCGACAAGGCGCTGCTGAACGTCTTCGCGTACGTGTCCTTCCAGGAGCTGGCGACGCGGATTTCGCACCGCAACACCGGGAAGTACACGCAGGATCCGCTGTGCGAGAAGCTGCTCGCGCGGGTCGCGATGGACGAGAACCTGCACATGCTCTTCTACCGGAACCTGGTGCAGGCGTCGCTGGAGCTCTCACCCGACGCGATGATGCGCGCCATCACCGACGAGGTCGTCCAGTTCGCGATGCCGGGCGCGGTGATCCCGAGCTTCGTGCGGAAGGCCGCGCTGATCGCGAAGGCGGGCATCTACGACCTGCGCATCCACCACGACGAGGTGATCTGGCCGTTGCTGCGGCAGTGGAAGATCTTCGAGCTCGAAGGGCTCGGCGAGGTGGGGGAGAAGGCGCGGGACGAACTCGACCAGTTCCTGAAGGCCCTCGACACCCAGGCTTCGCGCTTCGAAGAGCGTCGCGCGGCTGCCGAGGCCCGCGCCGCCGCGCGTCACGCGTGATCAGAGCCGTAACTCGCGTGATCAGAGGCGTAACTCGCGTGTTTGGAGCCGGATCACGGAGTTACGCCTTCAATCACGTGAGTTACGCCTCCAGACACGCGTGATCCGCCGGGGATCACGCGTGTCCGGGGTGGGTCAGCGCGAGCGGCGCGAGCCGGCGCGGGTCCCCGAGGAGAACGCGGCGGCACCGCCACGACGGGCCGGAGCGCCGCCGGACTGGTTCCGCGAGGATTGCGACTTCGCCGCGCCGGAGCCGCGGCGCGGCTGCGACTCGGCGGCGGCGCGACGGCCCTGGCCGCCCTTGGGCGCGCCTTCGCGACGTCCGGTGGGCTCGGCCGCGCGACGGCCCTGGCCCGCGGGAGCGCCGCGACGGTCGCCTTCGGTACGGGGCTGACGCGAACGGCCGTCCGAGGAGCCACCGCGACGTCCGCCGCCCGAAGCGCCCCGGCCACCGGCCGAGGGGCCACGGCCACGACCGCCACGGGCACCGCGCGCGCCGCGAGCCGGACGCTCTTCGTCGTCACCCTTGGCCGGGATGGCCTCACCGGACGCGGTGACCTTCTTCGGCCGCGTGTCCACGATCGGCCGCCGCGGCGACGCGGTGAACGAACGCTCACCGGGCGCCAGCTTCGACAGCAGCGGGTGGCCGGGGCCGAGCTGCGTCGTGGTCGGCTTGATGCCTGCCTTGCGCGTGAGGTCGCGGACGTCGCCGACCTGCGCGTCGGTCATCAGCGTGACGACGGTGCCGGAGGCCCCGGCCCGCGCCGTCCGCCCGGACCGGTGCAGGTACGCCTTGTGCTCGACCGGCGGGTCGGCGTGGATGACCAGCGTGACGTCGTCGACGTGGATACCGCGCGCGGCGATGTCGGTCGCGACCAGCGTCTTCGCCGCGCCGGACGCGAACGCCTCCAGGTTGCGGGTCCGCGCCGTCTGGCCGAGGTTGCCGTGCAGTTCGACCGCCGGCACGCCGGAGGCCATGAGCTTGCGCGTCAGCTGCTTGGCGCGGTGCTTCGTCCGGGTGAACACCAGCGTGCGGCCCGGGGCGGCGGTGAGGTCGATCAGCACCGGCAGCCGGTGGGTCTCCTCCAGGTGCAGCACGTGGTGCTCCATGGTCGAGACCGGCGACTGGGCCGAGTCGACGCTGTGCGTCACCGGGTCGTGCATGAAGCGCTTGACCAGCACGTCGACGCCCGCGTCGAGGGTCGCGGAGAACAGCAGCCGCTGCCCGCGCTCCGGGGTCTCGGCCATGATGCGCCGCACGTCGGGCAGGAAGCCGAGGTCGGCCATGTGGTCGGCTTCGTCCAGCACGGTGATCTCGATGTGGTCGAGCTTCGCCTCACCCGACCGCATGTGGTCGGCGAGCCTGCCGGGGCAGGCGACGACGATGTCGACGCCGTCACGCAGGCGGGTGATCTGCGGGTTCGGGCTGACCCCGCCGAAGATCGTGGTGACCTTGAGGCCGAGCGGCTTGGCCAGCGGCAGGAACGACGCCTCGATCTGGGTCGCCAGCTCACGGGTCGGCGCCAGGACCAGCGCACGCGGGCGGCCGGGGCGGCGCCGCGTCGGGCCGTCGGCGAGCCGGGCGAGGACGGGTAGCACGAAGCCGTACGTCTTGCCGGAGCCGGTGCGGCCGCGGCCGAGGACGTCCCGGCCGGCCAGCGAATGCGGCAGCGTGGCGGCCTGGATCGGGAACGGGCTGGTGACGCCCTGTTCGGCGAGCGCGTCGACGATCGTCTTGGGCAGGCCGAGTTCGGTGAAAGTAGGTGTGCTCATAAGCGTGTGGGCACAGGTGCGCCCTGGTGTCTCCGTAAGGATAGAAAGGGTTGTCCTGCCCGGCGCAGACCTCGGGGGGCCGCGGCGCGTGGTCTTCGACAACGAAACGCGGCCCGAGGCAGAACTGAGCGGACCGCAAGGCCAGTGTACTGGGTCGTGATCTCCCGGGCTACGTGATATCGCCCGCACCGGCCCGCCGATGTTCGTCGGTTCGGACGAGCCGGACCCGGCCGCGCGGTGGAACGCTGGCACGACCGGATCGAAAGGGGACACGGGTGTCGAACGTTCAGGAACTGCAAGGGGTGCTCGACGAGGAGGCGCGTCGCGCGAGCGTCCCCGGGGCCGTGGTGGGGGTGACGTACCGGGGAACGGAGTCGGTGTTCGCCACCGGAGTGTCCAGTGTGGACACCGGGCTCCCGGTCGATCCCGGCACGTTGTTCATGATCGGCTCCACCAGCAAGACGTTCGCCGCGGCCGCCGTCATGGCACTGGTCGAAGACGGGACGCTGGACCTGGACAGGCCGGTCGTCGAGCACCTTCCCGACCTCCCGCTGGCGGATCCGGTGGCACGGAAGACGGTGACCCTGCGCCATCTGCTGACGCATTCTGCCGGGTTCCTCGGCGACGTGGACTTCACCACCGGATGGGGTGACGACGCGCTGGCCCTCGCGATCGCGAAGTTCGGCGACCTTCCGCAGAATTTCGCGCCCGGTGAGGTGTTCTCCTACTGCAACGCCGGGTTCCAGCTGGCCGGGCGGGTCGTCGAGGTGGCGGCGGGCGAGGCCTTCGAGGACGTCGTGCGCGCCCGGCTGCTCGAACCGCTCGGCATGACCGAGTCGTATTACCTGCCGTGGGAGGTGCTCACGCGCCGTCACGCCGTCGGTCACGTCCTGCGCGACGGCGGACCGGCGGTCGAACACACGGTGGGCCTGACCCGCGCGGACAGCGCGAGCGGCGGACTGTGGTCGACGGCGGGAGACCAGCTCAAGTGGGCGCGGTTCTTCCTGACCGGCGAGGCCGAGGGCAAGCCGCCGCTCAGCGAAGCCACCCGCGACCTCATGCGCGCGCCGCAGCGCAAGGCCGCGCTGCGGTTCGAGGAGGTCGGCCTGAGCTGGCTGCACACGACCCACGGCGAGGCGAGGCTGGTCCGGCACGGCGGCAACGTGAGCAATCTGCAGCTGTCGGATTTCGTGACCTTGCCCGAGCACGATTTCGCCGTCACGGTGCTGACCAACAGCGCGGGCGGGTCCGTGCTGGGCGCCAAGATCGTCGACTGGTGCCTGACGCACGTGGTCGGGCTGCCGCCGCTCGCGACCCCGCCGCCCGTGCCCCAGCCGGACATCGCCGAGTATCTGGGCCGTTATCAGACCGGTGACCTGGCGTTCGTGGTCAGCGACCGGGACGGTGCCCTCTGGGCCCAGCTGGTCGCCGAGATCGAGGACTTCCCGTCGCCTCCGCCGTTCGAAGCCGTTTTCGTCGGCGGGGACGCGATCGCCCCGGCCGCGGACACCCGCAAGCCCACCGCGCGGTTCCTGCGCGACGAGCGTGGACGGGTGACTTCGGTCGAGTTCGGTGGCCGGACGGCGAAGCGAGGCGCTACGGTTACCGGGTAGTAACTTCGGCTGACCAGGAGTGACCATGAGCGAAAAGGCGACCGCGTTGTTGCTGAACCCGGGTGGGTACGACCCCCAGCAGTTCGACCCGGAGACGCGTCGCCTGTTGCGTGCCACCATCGAGTGGTTCGAACAGCGTGGCAAGCGCAAGCTCGTCGAGGACTACCACGACCGGACCTTCTACGCGGACTTCATCGAGTTCGCGGGCAAGGAAGGGCTGTTCTCGACGTTCCTCACTCCTGGCGCCAACGCCGAGGGGAACCCCGACAAGCGCTGGGACACCGCGCGCATCGCCGCGCTGGCGGAAATCCTCGGCTTCTTCGGATTGAATTATTGGTACCCATACCAGGTCACCATCCTCGGCCTGGGCCCGGTGTGGCAGAGCGCGAACGAGGCCGCCCGCAAACGCGCGGCGGACTCGCTCGCGGCCGGCGGCGTCGCCGCGTTCGGACTGTCCGAAAAGGACCACGGCGCCGATATCTACTCGTCGGACCTCGTGCTCACGCCGGACGGCGAGGGCGGCTACCGCGCGAACGGGTCGAAGTACTACATCGGCAACGGGAACTGCGCGCGGACCGTGTCCGTGTTCGGCCGCATCGAGGGTGTCGAGGGCCCGGACCAGTACGTGTTCTTCTACGCGGACTCGGAGCACCCGAACTACCGCGTGGTGAAGAACGTCGTGCCGTCGCAGATGTACGTCGCCGAGTTCGAGCTCAACGACTACCCAGTGTCCGAAGAGGACATTCTGCACGTCGGCGCCGAAGCGTTTTCCGCGGCGCTGAACACGGTCAACATCGGCAAGTTCAACCTGTGCTTCGGCGGCATCGGGATGTCGACGCACTCGCTGTACGAGGCGATCACGCACGCGCACAACCGGGTGCTCTACGGCAAGAAGGTCACCGATTTCCCGCACGTGCGCCGGGAATTCGTCGAGGCGTACGCGCGGCTCGTCGCGATGAAGCTGTTCTCCGACCGTGCCGTGGATTACTTCCGCAGCGCGAACGCGGACGACCGCCGGTACCTGCTGTTCAACCCGATCACCAAGATGAAGGTGACCACCGAGGCGCAGAAGGTCATCGGCCTGGTCGCGGATGTGGTGGCGGCCAAGGGTTTCGAGGCCGACACCTACCTCGCGATGTCCAAGAACGACATCGACGGCCTGCCGAAGCTCGAAGGCACGGTGGCGGTGAACCTCGCGCTGATCGCGAAGTTCGTGCCCGCGTACCTGTTCGCGCCGCAGGCGTACGAGCCGGTGCCGACCCGCTCCGACGCGGCGGACGACGAATTCCTGTTCCGCCAGGGCCCCGCGCGCGGGCTGTCGAAGGTGCGGTTCCACGACTGGCGCGAGGCGTACGCCAAGGCGTCCGCGATCCCGAACGTCGCGCGGTTCACCGAGCAGGCCGAGGCGCTGGTGAAGCTGTTCACCGACGCGGCCCCGGACGAGGCGCAGCAGCAGGACCTCGACTTCGGGCTCGCGCTGACCGAGCTGTTCACGCTGGTCGTGTACGGGCAGCTGGTGCTGGAGCAGGCGGAGATCACCGGGATCGAGACCGAGGTCGTCGACCAGATCTTCGCCGTGCTGGTGCAGGACTTCAGCGTCGCGGCGATCGATCTGCACGGGAAGTCGTCCTCGACCGAGGCGCAGCAGGCGCTCGCGCTCGCTTCGATCCGGAAGCCGGTCGTGGACGCGAACCGCTTCGACCACGTGTGGTCCCTCGTCCGCGATCTCTCCGGTACCTACGCCATGAACCCGTAAAGGTCCGTGAAGGCCTCCTTGAGGGACCCAGAGTCCCTCAAGGAGGCCTTCACGGACTTCTGCTTACTTGCCGAAGCCGGCCTTCCGGAGCGCGTCCGCCATGGCGCCGCCGCCACCGGAGTTGCCGCCGCGGTCCCGGCCGCCCCCGCGGCCACCCTGACGCTGACCGCCGCCTTGACGCTGGCCGCCCTGGCCACGGTCACGACCGCCACCGCCCTGTTCGCGAGCGGGCTTGCCGGGCTCGTCGTCCAGCCGCAGGGTCAGCGAGATCCGCTTGCGCGGCACGTCGACCTCCAGCACCTTCACCTTGACGATGTCGCCCGGCTTCACGACCTCACGCGGGTCCTTGACGAAGTTCTTCGACAGCGCCGACACGTGCGCGAGCCCGTCCTGGTGCACGCCGACGTCGATGAACGCGCCGAACGCGGCCACGTTCGTCACGACGCCTTCCAGGCGCATGCCCGGCTTGAGGTCGCCGATCTTCTCGACGCCGTCGGCGAAGGTCGCGGTCTTGAACGCGGGCCGCGGGTCGCGGCCCGGCTTGTCGAGTTCGGCGAGGATGTCGGTCACCGTCGGCAGACCGAAGGTGTCGTCGACGAACTCGGACGGCTTCAGCGCCTGCAACGTCCGCGTGTTGCCGATCAGCGAACGGATGTCGGTGCCGGTCGACGACAGGATCCGCCGCACCACCGGATAGGCCTCGGGGTGCACCGAGGACGAGTCGAGCGGATCGTCGCCGTCCGGGATCCGGAGGAAGCCCGCGCACTGCTCGAAGGCCTTCGGGCCCAGCCGCGCGACCTCCTTGAGCCCGCTGCGGGTCTTGAACGGCCCGTTCTCGTCGCGGTGCGCGACGATGTTCTCCGCCAGTGTCGTCGTGATACCCGAAACGCGGGTCAGCAGCGGCGCCGACGCGGTGTTGACGTCCACGCCGACGGCGTTCACACAGTCTTCGACCACCGCGTCGAGTGAACGCGACAGCGAGATCTCCGACAGGTCGTGCTGGTACTGCCCGACGCCGATCGACTTCGGGTCGATCTTCACCAGTTCCGCCAGCGGGTCCTGCAGCCGCCGCGCGATCGAGACCGCGCCGCGCAGCGAGACGTCCATGCCCGGCAGTTCCTGCGAAGCGAACGCCGACGCCGAGTAGACCGACGCGCCGGCTTCGGAGACGACGGCCTTCGTCAGCTTCAGTTCCGGGTGCTTCTTGATCAGCTCGCCCGCGAGCTTGTCGGTCTCGCGCGACGCGGTGCCGTTGCCGATCGAGATCAGGTCCACCTTGTGCCGGGCGCAGAGCGCGGCCAGTTCGGCGATGGACTGGTCCCATTTGTTCGCGGGCTGGTGCGGGTAGATCACGTGGGTGCCGACGACCTTGCCGGTCGCGTCGACGACGGCGACCTTCACGCCGGTGCGGAAGCCCGGGTCGAGGCCCATCGTGGCGCGGGTGCCCGCCGGTGCGGCGAGCAGCAGGTCGCGCAGGTTCGCGGCGAACACGCGGACGGCGTCGTCCTCGGCCGACTGGCGCAGCCGCATCCGCAGGTCGATGCCCAGGTGCAGCAGGATCTTCGTCCGCCATGCCCAGCGGACGGTGTCGCCGAGCCACTTGTCGGCCGGGCGGCCCTCGTTCGAGATGCCGAACTTGTGCGCGATGCGGTTCTCGTACTCGGTGGGCCCGGTACGCGGCTCGTCCGAAGGCTCTTCCGACTCCATCGACAGGTCGAGGATCTCTTCCTTCTCACCGCGGAACATCGCGAGGATCCGGTGCGAGGGGAGCTTGGTGTAGGGCTCGGAGAACTCGAAGTAGTCGGAGAACTTCGCGCCCTCTTCGGCCTTGCCGTCGCGGACCTTCGAGGCGAGACGGCCTTCCGCCCACATCTTCTCGCGCAGCTCGCCGATCAGGTCGGCGTCTTCGGCGAAGCGCTCGACGAGGATCGCGCGGGCACCGTCCAGCGCGGCCTGTGCGTCCGCGACACCCTTGTCGGCGTCGACGAACACCGCGGCCGCGGCCTGCGGGTCGGTGTTCGGGTCACTCAGCAGCCCGTCGGCGAGCGGCTCCAGACCGGCCTCGCGGGCAATCATCGCCTTCGTCCGCCGCTTGGGCTTGTACGGCAGGTAGATGTCTTCGAGGCGGGACTTGGTGTCGGCCGCCATGATCGACGCTTCGAGCGCCTCGTCCAGCTTGCCCTGGCTACGGATCGACTCCAGCACCGCGACCTTGCGCTCGCCGAGTTCCCGCAGGTAGCGGAGGCGCTCTTCGAGGGTGCGGAGCTGGGTGTCGTCCAGCATCCCGGTGACCTCTTTGCGGTACCGGGCGATGAACGGCACGGTCGATCCGCCGTCCAGCAGGTCGACGGCCGCCTTGACCTGCCCTTCGCGCACGCCGAGTTCTTCGGCGATCTTCTGCTCGACTGTCTGCAGGCCCTGCACGCTCACTCCCACGCTCCTGAAATCCGCCCTCGGGTGCTCTCGGACCCTGCATTCTGCCGCTCGCACCGAGCCGACTTTCGTATGGCCTCCCCTAACCGAACCCTTGACAGCTGTATTGGTCTGTACCATTTTGATGTGGCCGACATCACCTGTTCGTGGAGGCCAGTCGTGAAAGTGAAGCCCAAACACGCGTTCCTCGCCCTGCTGTCGTCACTGGCCGTGTGCCTGGGGGTGACTTTCGCGGTCTCGGGCAACGCCTCGGCCGCCAACATCCTGACCAACCCGGGCTTCGAACTCGGGACCACCAGCGGCTGGACCTGCTCCGGCGCGTCCTCGGTGGTCACCACGCCGGTCCACTCGGGCACCCGCGCGCTCAGCGCCACCCCGGCGGGACAGGACAACGCCCGCTGCTCGCAGAGCGTGCCGGTCAAAGCCAACACCGCGTACACGCTTTCGGCGTGGGTGCAGGGCAGCTACACCTACCTCGGCGTCACCGGCACCGGGACGGGTGACAAGAACACCTGGACCCCGGGTGGCGGCAGCTGGTCGCAGCTCTCGCTGAGCTTCACCACCGGCGCGTCCACCACCAGCGTCGAGATCTACCTGCACGGCTGGTACGGCCAGCCGGCGTACTTCGCCGACGACGTCAACCTCGACGGCCCAGGCGGCTCGCCCACCACGACGCCCACCACGCCGACGACGTCCACGAGCCCGACGACCACCACCAGCAACCCGCCGACGACCACGACGAGCACCCCGCCGACCGGGAACCTGCCGAAGCACGTGATCACCGGCTACTGGCAGAACTTCTACAACGGCGCGAAGGCGCTCAAGCTCGCCGACGTCCCGACGAAGTACAACATCATCGCGGTGTCCTTCGCCGACGCGACGGCCACGCCGGGGGCGGTCACCTTCACCCTCGACTCCGGTCTGTCGAGCCAGCTCGGCGGCTACACCGACGCGCAGTTCAAGGCCGACATCAAGACGGCGCAGGCACGCGGGCAGAAGGTCATCCTGTCCGTCGGCGGGGAGAAGGGCACGATCCGCGTCGACTCCTCCGCCGCGGCGACGAACTTCTCCAACAGCATGAAGTCGCTCATCGCGACGTACGGCTTCGACGGCGTCGACATCGACCTCGAGAACGGCGTCAACGCGACCTACATGGCGCAGGCGCTGCGCAGCATCCACGCGGCGGGCGGAACGGTCATCACCATGGCGCCGCAGACGATCGACATGCAGAGCCCGGCGGCCGAGTACTTCAAGCTGGCGCTGAACGTCAAGGACATCCTGACCATCGTCAACATGCAGTACTACAACAGCGGCTCGATGCTCGGCTGCGACCAGAAGGTCTACTCGCAGGGCACGGTCGACTTCCTCACCGCGCTGGCCTGCATCCAGCTGCAGAGCGGCCTGCGGGCCGACCAGGTCGGGCTCGGCCTGCCCGCCTCCGGCTCCGCCGCGGGTGGCGGCTACCAGGCGCCCGGCAACACGGTCAACGCGCTGAACTGCCTGGCGAAGGGCACGAACTGCGGCTCGTTCAAGCCCTCGACGACGTACCCGGCGATCCGGGGCGCGATGACCTGGTCGATCAACTGGGACGCCTCGCAGGGCTACGCGTGGTCGAACACGGTGAGCGCGGGCCTGGCCGGCCTCCCGTGATCTTTCGGGCCTCGTGAGTGGCAAGGACGGTTCTAACCGTCCTTGCCACTCACGAGGTGAGGGGGAGGCGCAGGGCGGCCGGGGCCTCCGGAGGGACGACGGGCTTGAGCGGGGCGACGGGGGACAGGCGCCGGTAGGCGGAGCCGAGCGGCGGTCGCGGGTCGTCCTCGCCTTTGTTGGGCCACAACGACATCGCGCGTTCCGCCTGCGCGGTGATGGTCAGCGACGGGTTCACGCCGAGGTTCGCCGAGATCGCCGAGCCGTCGGCGATATGCAGCCCCGGATACCCGTGCACCCGCTGGTACGGGTCGACGACGCCGGTCTCGGCGCTGTCGCCGATCGCGCAGCCACCGATGAAATGCCCGGTGACCGGGATGTTCGCCAGATCCGTCCACGCGCCCTGCGCGAGCCCGCCGATCTTGTCCGCCACCCGCCGGGTGACCTCGTGCCCGGCCGGGATCCACTCGGGGTTCGGGTCGCCGATACCCTGTTTCGTGGTCATCCGGCGGCCGAAGAGCCCGCGTTTCGTATACGTGGTCACGGAATTGTTCAGCGTCTGCATCACCAGCAGCCCGACCATCCGCTCCGACCAGCGCCGCGGATTGTGCAGCCGCACCAGGTTCCGCCGGTGCCGCCACAGCTCGCGCACACCCAGCGCCCACCGGCGTTTGCCCGGTTCGGCGTCGACGAGCACGGTCGCGAGCAGCCCCATGGCGTTGCTGCCCTTGCCGTAGCGCACCGGCTCGACATGCGTGACGGCGTCGGGATGGATCGACGACGTGATCGCGACGCCGCGGGTGAAGTCCGTGTCCTTCCGCAGCGAGCGCGCGGCGAGCACCGCCTCGGAGTTCGTCCTGGCGAGCAGGCCCAGCCGCGGTGACAGCCCAGGCAGGGTGCCCGAATCCTTGAGCGAGTGCAGAAGCCGTTGCGTACCCAGGGAAGCGGCGGCGAACACGACTTCGGAGGCAGTGAAGGTCCGCTTGCCCTTGCGTACCCACCGTCCTGTTCGGACAGTGTCGACCGCGTAACCGCCGTCGATCGGCCGGACCGACACGGCGGTGGTCAGCGGATGGACCTCCGCGCCCGCCTTCTCCGCCAGGTACAGGTAGTTCTTGACGGTCGTGTTCTTCGCGCCGACCCGGCAGCCGGTCATGCATTCGCCGCAGTGCGTGCACGGCTTCCGCAGCGGGCCTTCGCCGCCGAAGAACGGGTCGACGTCGCGCTCGCCGAAGTGGACGCCGACCGGGGTCGGCCGGTAGGTGTCCGCGATGCCCATGTCCTCGGCGACTTCGCGCAGCACGCGGTCGGCCGGGGTGACCAGCGGGTTCTCCACCACGCCCAGCATCCGTTTCGCCTGGTCGTAATGCGGGGCCAGCTCGGCCTTCCAGTCGGTGATGTGCGCCCACTGCGGGTCTCGGTAGAAGGTGTCCGGGGGTTCGTAGAGCGTGTTCGCGTAGACGAGCGAGCCGCCGCCGACGCCCGCGCCGCTCAGCACGAACGTGTTCTTCAGCAGGGTCAGGCGCTGGATGCCGTAGCAGCCCAGTTTCGGGGCCCACAGGTACTTCCGCAGCCGCCACGACGTCTTCGCGAACTCGTCGTCGGCGAACCGGCGGCCGGTCTCCAGCACACCGACGCGATAACCCTTCTCGGTGAGCCGCAACGCGGTCACGCTGCCGCCGAAACCGGAGCCGATCACCAGCACGTCGTAGTTCATCGTGGTCCCGCCGTCCGGTAGTCGCCGAGGTCGAGGGTCTTCGTCCGGCGGTCGTATTCGGTGACCAGACCGGGCCAGTTCGTGCTCACCCGGCCGTTCTCCTGGCGGTACCAGCTGGCGCAGGACGTCCAGACGCTCTTGCCCAGCCGACTCTGGATCTCCTCGTCGTACCGTTGCTCGACCTCCGGGACGACGTCCATAGAGGACACTCCGGGTTTGGCGAGATGTTCGACGGCCTGGCGGATGTAGCGGGCCTGCCGTTCGATCATGTAGATGATGGAGCCCGCGCCGAGGTTCGTGTTGGGGCCGTAGACGCAGAACAGGTTCGGGAAACCCGGCACGGTCATGCCGAGGTACGCCCGCGCGCCGCCCTTCCACGCGTCCGACAACGCTTTTCCGCCGAGGCCTTCCACCTTCAGCTCGCCGAGGAAGTCGGTCGCCGCGAAACCGGTCCCGTAGACGATGACGTCGGCCTCGTGCTCGACGCCGTCCTCGGTGCGCACGCCGGACGGGGTGATCGCGCTGATCCGCCGCGTCTCCACGGTGACGTTGGGCCGCGCCAGCGCGGGCAGGTACTCGTTGGTGAACAGGATCCGTTTGCAGCCCAGCGGATAGTCCGGGGTGAGTTTCTCGCGCAGCGCCGGGTCCTTGATGTGACGGCGGCGCAGCTGGGCCGTCCGCACTTCGAAGACCTTGGCCAGCAACGGATGTTTCGTCATCGCGTAGGTCGCGTACTCGGCGAGCAGGAAGATCCGGAGCCTGCCGAGCAGTTGGGTGGCGGGAAGATGCCGGAACAGCCGCTGCTGCCAGCGCCGGTAACTGGTGTCCCGTTTCGCCATGATGTAGGGCGCGGTGCGCTGGAACACCGTCAGTTCGCCCGCCTGGCGCTGGAGTTCGGGCACGAACTGGATCGCGCTCGCGCCGGTGCCGATCACCGCGACCTTCTTGCCGCGCAGGTCGACGTCGTGATCCCAGTGCGCGGAGTGGAAGCTGGCGCCTTCGAAGGTCTCCTGGCCGGGGATGTCCGGCTGGACCGGCCGCGAAAGCTGTCCGACGGCCGGCACGAAGACGTTCGCTTCGTACGTCTCGCCGCCCGCGGTCTCCACCCGCCAGAGCCCGCGTTCCTCGTCGAAGGACGCGGAGGTGACGCGGACGCCGAAGCGGATGTGCGGTTCGAGCCCGTACCGGCGCACCACGCGTTTGAGGTAGGAGTGGATGTCCGGCTGCAGCGAGAACCGCTTCGGCCAGTCGGGGTTGGGCTCGTAGGAGAACGAGTACAGCGGCGACGGGATGTCGCAGCCCGCGCCGGGATACGTGTTCTCCCGCCAGACGCCGCCGGGTTCGTCCGCGCTCTCCAGGATGATGAAGTCGTCGAAGCCGGCGCGTTTGAGCTCGATCGCCGTCCCGACCCCGCCGAAGCCCGTCCCTACGATCAGCACACTCGTATCGCCCATGCCGATCGAAGTTACCCAGCGGTCACCCCTGGTGGAAGTACACGAGCGGCCACTCAATCGAGATTTCCGGCCAAGATCTCCACCGAATGGCTGTCGGCCTGGGGGTGGGCCCAGGTCAGCAGGCGGTACGCGGAGCTCTCCAACGTGTCCAGGTCGCGCTTCGGGACGCGCTCGAACGGCGTGATCACCACCGAAGCCGCCTTCTTCACCGTCTTGATCTCCCAGAAGCCCTTCACGAAGCCGCCGACCAGGATGGTGCCCTTGACCAGGCCGTTCTGGGTGATGACGACCTTGCGGTACTCGTCGCTGATCACCCGCGTGCGGTCGGCGTAGGACAGGACGGTCTGGTCGAACGGGCCCAGCAGCCGGGCGGGCGCGGGGGTGTCCGGATCGGGACGAGAGGCGTCGGGCAGGTCGAAGAGTTCGCGGCCGTTCTCGTCACGGAACGTCCGCAGTTCCGGCCGCAGCCGCTCGGCGACGTCGCCGAGTTTCGTGATCCCGGCCCAGGCCTGCGCGTCCTGCACGCTGGCCGGCCCGAAGGCGGCCAGATAGCGCTTGAACATCGCTTCAGGCGACGGCGCCGCGTCCGGTTCGGCGCCCAGCCAGTCCCCGGTGGTCTGATACGTCGGCTGCCCGGACTTGCCCCAGACCCCACGCGGCGGGATCTGCACCAGGGGCAGCAACGCCCGCGCGACGTGTACCAGCGACGACGGCGCGACACCCTCCCAGTGTTTCGCCAGTTCCGCGCCGAGGCCTGCCGACGAAAGCGGCCGTTCACCGAGCAGTTTGCGGGCGGTGCGGGCGATGTCCTGGTGGTCGAGGCCCTTGATGTCCGGGCCGTGCTGGGTGTTGCCGAGCACCGAGCGGTCGTAGAGCGGCTGCACGATGGGGCGCCACGCGAGGGCGTCCGACGGCGTGACCAGGTGGACCGTGCCGCGCATGAGCGCGATCCGCACGACGCTCTTGTCCAGCAGGAGGCTCGCCAGGTCTTCCTGGCGGAAGCCGTGCAGCCGGGTCCACAGCGCGAAGTACGGTGGGTTCGGCGCCTGCGCCTGCAGCCCGGCCAGATGCTCGACCGCTTCGAGCGCGGTCATCTTCGAACGCCGGAGCAGCAGCTGCCGGTCCAGCATGGCGCGGTTCAGCGCGCGCCTGCTCAACGTGTCGGACATACCGCTCACCCTAAGGGGATCAAGGACAGTTACGGTCCTCAATGGGCCGATCGTCGCCCGGGGATCCATAATCCCGGCCATGGAACTACCGCCGCCGGTGATCCGGGACTGGGACTACCCGCGCGGCACGGCGAGCATCGTGCTCATGGCCCGCTTCGCCGCCGAGAACGGCGTCGAGGGCCTGGAGTCCTACGAGCACGCCCCCGTGGACGGCCAGGTCGACGCGCGTCAGGAGCTCGCGGTGGTCCGGGCCCTGGTCCGCGGGCTCGGCGGCGACGACGCCGTCGCGCTGCGGCTGAGCAGGCGATACCGCGTCAGCGCGTTCGGCATCTTCGGCTTCGCGTGCATCAGCAGCCCGACGCTGGGGGACGCGATGCGCTTCGCCCTGCGGTACCTGGACCTGAGCTTCACCTTCTGCATCCCGCACGTGACCGTCGAGGCGGGACGGCTCGCGCTCGCCATGGACGACAGCCGCGTGCCCGGCGACGTCGCCCGTTTCCTGCTGCTGCGCGACCTCGGCGCCATCCACACCGTCATGCGCGACATCCTGCCGGACATTTCCTTGCGCTCCTTGGCCTTCCGGCACGAGCGTCCATCCACTGTGGACGAGTACGTGCGGACCTTCGGGCTGGCGCCGTCGTTCTCCGCGCCGTCGCAGGTCGCGACCCTGGACCCGCTCCTGCTCGACAAACCACTGCCGCAGGCCAACGACCAGACCGTCGCGGTCTGCGCCGCGCAATGCGAGCTGCTGGTGTCGCGGAAACGGGAGCGGTCCGGGATCGCTCAGCAGGTCCGGGAAAGACTGGTGCGGCTCGGCGGCGTCGACGCGGGGATGGAGGAGGTCGCGCGGCAGCTCGCGGTGAGTCCGCGCACGCTGCGGCGACGGCTGTTCGAGGCCGGGACCGGTTACCGGGCCCTGCTCGACGAGGTCCGCCAGGCGCTGGCGGAGGAGATGCTGGACACCGGCGCGCTCACCGTGGAGGACGTCGCGCTGCGGCTGGGCTACGCCGAGGCGTCGAGTTTCATCTACGCCTTCAAACGCTGGAAGGGGATGACGCCGGCGGCTTACGCCCGGCGGAACGCGTTGCGAGCACGGCCGGGTAGGTGACCCGCAGCAGGTGCAGGATCGACTCGGTGAGGAACACCCGCAGCTCCTCCCGGCCGAGCGTGCCGCGGATCAGCCATTCGCGTGACGCAGCGCGCAGCATCCCGCCGTACGAACGGATCATCGCGCGGAGTTCTTCGCGACCCTCGGTGACGTCGCTCATCAACGCGGCCGCGAGTACGCGATCGGCGGCGATCTCGTCGGCCTCCAGCATGATCCGCTCGATCTCCGGGTCGCGGCCCACCGCCTCCGGGCCGATCGCCGTCAGCCACGCCTGCTCGTTGCGCTCGACGACCTCGATCCAATGCCGGACGCTGATCGCGAGCCGCTCTTCGGCGGTCGTCTCCGGCAGGTTCTCGATGACCGGCGCCGGGACGATCATCATCTGCCGGACGACTTCGAGGTACAGCTCCCGTTTGCCGCCGAAGTAGTGGTTGATCAGCGGCCGGGCCACCCCGGCGGCCTTCGCGATGTCCGAGGTCGAAACCGAGGCGTACGTGCCCTCGCCGAACAGCCGCCGGGCCGCGGTCAGGATCTCGGCGCGCCGGGCGGCCGGTTCGAGGCGGCGCCGCCGGGCTTCCGGATCGGTGCTCATGGGCCGAGCGTAACCGTTTCACGTGACCACTTGCCGTTACGCATTCGGAACAACCCGCCGGTAACCCCCGGGGCCCGCCCGGCGACGTTCGGGGCGGGGGGACCGGTGTCATGGGTAGGGACGAATGACCAGTGCTGAGCGCGATCCGGTTCGCCGCACCGGGCGGTGGGTCAGTGTGCGGCTGCAGCATCGTGACGTCCGGATCCAAGGTGACACCGGTGAGGAAAGCGTCTCTTACGCGGGGATAGTGATCACGAGTTTCGAGAACGGCGCCGAGGTCTGCGAACGCTGGATCCCGCTCGGGGTGGATCCGTCGGAGGCCGACGACGAACAGCTTATCCAGCAGCTGCGCGACGCGCTGGTCTGGCAGGCGCGGCGGCCGCCCAAGGCCGCGGGGGAGTAGCGACTCGCCGGAAGGTTCCCAATGTCGCATTTGAGACACTCAGCGTCTCAAATGCGACATTGGGAACCTTGGCCGGAGTTTCAAGGCTGGCAGCCCACGGCTACTGGGTCCGCAGGCCGTCGAAGGCGATCTTGCACACCGCGTCCGCCAGTTCGGTCCCGGCGGAGCCCCGGCGCGGCCGGTACCACTCGATCAGCGAGTTCACCATGCCGTACAGCAGGCGCGCGGTGACGGCGGGATCGATGTCGGGCCGCACGTCGCCCTCGGTTTCGGCCTGTTTCACCAGTTCCGTGACGAGCCGGTCGAATTCGCGCCGCCGCGCGAGCGCCGCCCGTTCGATTTTGGTGTTGCCGCGCACCCGCAGCAGCAGGGTGACGAACGGCAGCTGGTCGACCAGCACCAGGACACTGCCCCGCACCAGATGCTCCAGCTTCTCGATCGCCTTGCCCTCGAAGGATTCCGTCTCGGCGGCGACGGCGAACAGGCCGTTCAGCGCGCGGTCGACGGCGAGCCGCAGCAGCTCCTCCTTGCTCGGCACGTGGTGGTAGATCGCGGATTTCGTGATGCCGAGCTTGCGGGAGAGGTCCTCCATGCTGGTGCCGTCGTAGCCGCGCTCGTTGAACAGCTTGACCGCGACCAGCAGCAGCGACTCGAGGTCGTAACCGGGGCGCCCCCGGCGGGCGGGGGTGCTCAACCGCGGTCCCGTTCGTCGAGGACGCGGCGCATCTTGCCCAGCGAACGTTCCAGCGTGTCCGGGTCGACGACCTCGACGCCGACGCTCACCCCGACGCCGTCCTTCACTCCTGCGATCAGCCGGGCGGCGGCCTCGGCGCGTTGCTCGGCGGTGGCGTCCGGACGCGCTTCGACGCGGACGGTCAGGTGGTCCATCCGGCCCTTCGTGGACCGGATCAGCTGGAAATGCGGCGCGAGCGCGGGGGTCACCAGCACGACTTCCTCGATCTGCGTGGGGAAGACGTTGACGCCACGCAGGATGATCATGTCATCGCTGCGCCCGGTCACCTTCTCCATCCGCCGGTACGCCGGCCGCGCGGTGCCCGGCAGCAGCCGCGTCAGGTCGCGCGTGCGGTACCGGATGATCGGCAGCGCCTGTTTGGTGAGCGAGGTGAACAGCAGCTCACCCTCGGCGTCGGTCGGTTTCTCGGTGAACGGGTCGATCACCTCGGGGAAGAAGTGGTCCTCCCAGATGTGCAGCCCGTCCTTGGTCTCCATGCATTCCTGCGCGACGCCGGGGCCCATCACCTCGGACAGGCCGTAGATGTCGACCGCGTCGATGCCGACGCGTTCTTCGATCTCCGCGCGCATCTGCTCGGTCCACGGCTCGGCGCCGAAGATGCCGACCTTGAGCGAACTCGTCTGCGGGTCGACGCCCTGCCGCTCGAACTCGTCGAGCAGCGTCAGCATGTACGAGGGGGTGACCATGATGATCTCGGGCTTGAAGTCCGTGATGATCTGCACCTGCCGCGCGGTCATGCCACCGGACGCCGGGATCACCGTGCAGCCGAGCTTTTCGGCGCCGTAGTGCGCGCCGAGCCCGCCGGTGAACAGGCCATAGCCGTAGGCCACGTGGACCTTGTCGCCCGGCCGCCCGCCCGCGGCGCGGATCGAGCGCGCCATCACCGTCGCCCAGGTGTCGATGTCCTCGGACGTGTAGCCGACGACGGTCGGTTTCCCGGTGGTGCCGCTGGACGCGTGGATCCGGCTCACCTGCGACTCCGGCACGGCGAACATGCCGAACGGGTAGTTGTCGCGCAGATCCTGTTTGGTGGTGAAGGGGAACTTCGCCAGGTCTTCCAGCGCCTTGCAGTCGTCCGGGTGAACGCCCGACTCGTCGAACTTCCGTTGGTAGAACGGCACGTTGTCGTACGCGTGCCGCAGCGTCCACTGGAGGCGCTTCAGTTGCAGCGCCTGGAGTTCGTCGATGGTCAGGTTCTCGGCGTCGTCGCTGAAGGCGTTCATCGTGATGCTTTCTGGATGGTGCGGCTGCGGCCGCGGAATTCGGCGACGACCTCCGGCCCGTCGGGGGTCTCCCGGTGCACGGTGACGTCGTAGATGCCGTTGCGGCCGTAGCGGGTCCGCTCGGTGGCGGTGGCGATGAGGTGGTCGCCGAGTTTGCCTGCCGCGACGAACGAGATCTCGGCGCCGGACGCGACCGTGACCGGCCCGTGGCTGTTGCAGGCGCAGGCGAACGTCGTGTCGGCCAGCAGGAAGACGTAACCGCCGTGGGCGATGTCGTGGCCGTTGACCATCGTCTCGGTGATCCGCATGGTTGCCACGGCGTGCCCTTCGGCGGCCTCGATCAGCTCGATGCCCAGCGCCTTCGACGCCTGGTCGTCGGCGAACATCGTGTGCGCGGCGTTGCTAGTCAAGCCTGACCACCTAGTTACTGACCGAATGGACGGTTGGTGAAGGGTGTCGCAAGTAAAGGCGCGCTTTCGGGCAGATGTCAAGGGTCCACCGCCGTCAGGGGGTTTGCAAGACCCTGGTCACGAGCTACAGTGAATTACTGAACGGACGGTCTGTTAATCCCACCATCGAAGGGTCGCCCCATGGCATTGCTGCGCAGCTACGTCTCCGGCGGATGGCACACGGCGGACAACGACGGCGTACCGCTGCACGACGCCTCGACCGGCGAAGAGGTCGCCCGGGTCTCGTCCGACGGCATCGACTTCGCCGCCGCGCTGGACCACGGCCGTCGCGTCGGCGGCCCCGCGCTGCGCGAGCTGACCTTCCACCAGCGTGCCGCGCTGCTGAAGGCGCTGGCCTCCCACCTGCGCGAACACCGCGAGGAGCTGTACGCCCTCTCGGCGCGGACGGGCGCGACCAAGGGCGACTCGATGGTCGACATCGACGGCGGTATCGGCGTCCTGTTCGCCTACTCCAGCAAGGGCAAGCGCGAACTGCCGAACGACACCGTCTACGTCGACGGCAACGTCGAGCCGCTGAGCAAGGGCGGCACGTTCGTCGCCCAGCACATCGCCGTCCCGCTGCGCGGCGTCGCCGTCCAGATCAACGCGTTCAACTTCCCCGTCTGGGGTCCGCTGGAGAAGTTCGCGCCCGCGTTCCTCGCCGGCGTGCCGAGCCTGATCAAACCGGCCAGCCAGACCGCGTATCTCACCGCGCGCCTGGTCGAGATCATCATCGAATCCGGCATCCTGCCCGAGGGCACGCTGCAGTTCGTCGCGGGCAGTGTCGGCGACCTGCTCGACCACGTCACCGCGCAGGACCTCGTGTCGTTCACCGGTTCCGCGTCGACGGCGCAGAAGCTGCGCGCGCATCCGGCGATCGTGCGCAACTCCGTCCGGTTCAACGCCGAGGCCGACTCGCTCAACCTGTCGATCCTCGGCCCGGACGCCAAACCCGGCACCACCGAGTTCGATCTCTTCGTCAAGCAGCTGACCACCGAGATGACGGTCAAGGCAGGCCAGAAGTGCACCGCCATCCGCCGCGCCTTCGTGCCCGCGGACCTGCTGGACGACGTCGCCGAGGCCGCGAGCGCGCGGCTGGCGAAGACCACCGTCGGCAACCCCACCGCCGAGGGTGTCCGCATGGGCGCCCTGGCCAGCCTGGAGCAGCGTGAGGAGGTCCGGCGGTCGCTCAAGGCGCTGCTGGACGTCGGCACGGTCGTCTTCGGCGACCCGGAGCAGGTCGAGGTCGTCGGCGCGGACGCCGAACGCGGCGCGTTCATCTCACCCGTACTGCTGAAGGCCGACCCGGAGCGCTCCGAGCCGCACGAGGTCGAGGCGTTCGGCCCGGTGTCGACGCTGCTGCCCTACACCTCGACCGAACAGGTCATCGAGCTCGCCGCCCGCGGCGGCGGCAGCCTAGTGGGTTCCGTCGTCTCGGCGGACAAGGAGTTCGTGCGCGAGGTCGTCCTCGGTGTCGCGCCGTACCACGGCCGCCTGCTGGTGCTGGACGCCGAAGACGCCAAGGAGTCCACCGGTCACGGTTCGCCGATGCCGCAGCTGGTGCACGGTGGCCCCGGCCGCGCCGGTGGCGGCGAGGAGATGGGCGGCGTCCGCGGCGTGCTGCACCACATGCAGCGCACGGCCGTCCAGGGTTCGCCCGCGGTGCTGAGCACGGTCACCGGCCGCTGGGTCGCCGGCGCGCCGCGCACCGAAGGCGACGTCCACCCGTTCCGGAAGTCGTTGGCGGAGCTCAAGATCGGCGACTCCGTGGTCGCCGGTCCGCGCACCGTCACCCAGGAGGACGTCGACCACTTCGCCGAGTTCACCGGCGACACCTTCTACGCCCACACCGATCCCGAGGCCGCGGCGGCGAACCCGCTGTTCGGCGGGATCGTGGCGCACGGGTACCTCGTGGTCTCGTTCGCCGCCGGTCTGTTCGTCTCGCCGGAGCCCGGCCCGGTGCTGGCGAACTACGGCCTGGAGAACCTGCGGTTCCTCACCCCGGTCAAGGTCGGCGACTCGCTGACCGTGACGTTGACCGCCAAGCAGATCACCCCGCGGATCGACCAGGAGTACGGCGAGGTCCGCTGGGACGCCGACGTCACCAACGCCGACGGCGAGTCGGTCGCCAAGTACGACGTCCTCACCCTGGTCGCGAAGGAGCAGTCATGACGGCCACCCTTTCTGAGGAAGACCTCGAACGGCATTTCGAGGCGACGATCGAGCGCGACCAGCGCATCGAGCCGCGTGACTGGGTGCCCGAGGGCTACCGTAAGACGATGATCCGCCAGATCGCGCAGCACGCGCATTCGGAGATCATCGGCATGCAGCCGGAAGGCAACTGGATCACCCGCGCGCCTTCCTTGCGGCGCAAGGCGATCCTGCTCGCGAAGGTGCAGGACGAGGCCGGGCACGGGCTGTACCTGTATTCCGCGGCCGCCACGCTCGGCGCCGATCGCGCGGATCTGACCGACAAGCTGATCAACGGCAAGCAGAAGTACTCGTCGATCTTCAACTACCCGACGCTGACCTTCGCCGACGTCGGCGTGATCGGCTGGCTGGTGGACGGCGCGGCGATCTGCAACCAGGTTCCCTTGTGCCGCAGCTCGTACGGGCCGTACGCGCGCGCCATGATCCGCATCTGCAAGGAGGAGTCCTTCCATCAGCGGCAGGGCTACGAACTGCTGATGACCATGATGCGCGGCACCGAGAAACAGCGCGAAATGGTGCAGGAGGCGGTGAACCGTTGGTGGTGGCCGTCGCTGATGATGTTCGGCCCGCCGGACGCGGATTCGCCGAACACCGCGCAGTCGATGGCGTGGAAGGTCAAGCGGCACACCAACGACGAGCTGCGCCAGCGTTTTGTCGACATGTCCATTCCGCAGGCCGAGGCGCTGGGCGTCACCTTCCCGGATCCGGACCTGAAGTGGAACGCCGAACGCGGGCACTACGACTTCGGCGCCGTCGACTGGGACGAATTCAAGAACGTGTTGAAGGGCAACGGCCCCTGCAACGCCGAGCGCGTCGCGCACCGGCGGCGGGCCCAGGAAGACGGCGCGTGGGTGCGGGAAGCCGCCTCGGCGCACGCAGCGAAGAAGGGTTCGTGATGAAACACGACTGGCCGTTGTACGAGGTGTTCGTCCGGGGCAAGCGCGGGCTGAACCACGTGCACGTGGGTTCGCTGCACGCGGCGGACGACGACATGGCGCTGCACCACGCGCGGGATCTGTACACCCGCCGCAACGAGGGCGTGTCGATCTGGGTCGTGAAGGCCTCGGACATCACGGCGTCCTCGCCGGACGAGAAGGACCCGTTCTTCGCGCCCAGTGGCGACAAGGTGTACCGGCACCCGACGTTCTACGAAATCCCCGACAACGTTCCCCACATCTGACATGAGCTTCGACAACGCCTACGAGGCGATCACCGAGGAGAACGACTCCCGCTGGGCCTTCGGTACCGGGTTCGAGGATCCGCTGTCCGGTGTGGACACGACGGTTCCGTCCGGTGTGGACGGTGCGCGGCTGGCGGCCTACTGCCTGATGCTCGGCGACGACGCGCTGATCTTCTCGCACCGGCTGCAGGAATGGTGCACGAACGCGCCCGAACTCGAGGACGAGGTCGCGATCGCCAACATCGCGCTCGACCTGCTCGGGCAGGCCCGGCTGCTGCTCGCCCGCGCGGGCAAGGCCGACGGCAGCGACCGTTCGGAGGATTCGTACGCCTTCTTCCGGAGCGAGCAGGAGTACCGCAACGTCCGCCTCGCCGAACTCGAAGGCGGGCACTTCGGGCATCTGATCGCGCGGCTGCTGGTGTTCTCGATCTGGCGGCTCGCGCTGCTGCAGCGCTTGCAGACCAGCGTCGATCCGGTGCTCGCGGCCATCGCGGACAAGGGTGTCAAGGAAGTCGCGTACCACCGTGACTACGCCGCCCAGTGGGCTGTGCGTCTCGGCGACGGCACCGAGCTGTCCCACGCGCGGATGCAGGAAGGGCTGGACGCGGTCTGGCCGTACGTGGACGAGCTCTTCACCGCGCACGAGGTCGAGTTCGTCGAGGCTCCGTCGCTGCGGGCGGAGTTCGACGCGATCCTGGACCAGGTGCTGGCCGTCGCGACGCTGAAGCGTCCCGAAATCGGTGCCATCGCCGGGGTTTCCGGCCGGATGGGCCGCGACGGCGTGCACACCGAGCGGATGGGCTACCTGCTGGCGACCCTGCAGAGTGTCGCCAGGGAACATCCGGACGCGACATGGTGACCGCGTACGCCGTGGCCGCCACGGTCACCGACCCGGAACTGCCGATGCTGACGCTCGCGGACCTCGGCGTGCTGCGCGAAGTGTCCGAAGAGGACGGTCGGGTGGTCGTCGCGATCACCCCGACCTACACCGGCTGCCCGGCGATGGACACCATGCGCGACGACCTCGTGCACGCGCTGACCGGCGCGGGCTACGGCGAGGTCGAGGTGCGCACAGTGCTCCAGCCCGCTTGGTCCACCGACTGGATCACCGAGGACGGTAAACGGAAACTGGCCGAGGCCGGGATCGCGCCGCCGGGGGCCGCGCCGCGGCGGACCGGGCCGATCCCGCTCACGCTGAGCCCGCCGGTGTCGTCGGTCCGCTGCCCGAACTGTGGTTCCGCGGACACCGAGGAGCAGTCCCGGTTCAGCGCGACGGCGTGCAAGGCCCTGCGCCGCTGCCGGTTCTGCCTCGAACCGTTCGAACACGTCAAGGAGATCTAGCGTGACCGCCACCCTGCGCCGCACGGGCTTCCACACCCTCACGGTGTCCGACGTCCAGCGTTTGTGCGACGACGCCGTCGCGGTGACCTTCGACGTGCCCGAAGACCTCGCGGACACCTTCCGCTTCAAGCCGGGGCAGTCGCTGACCCTGCGTCGCGAGATCGACGGCCGCGACGAACGCCGGTCGTACTCGATCTGCGCGCCCGCGGGTGCGGCGCCGCGCGTCGGCGTCCGTGAGGTGCCGGGCGGGCTGTTCTCGTCGTGGCTCGTGCGCGACGTGAAGCCCGGCGACGAGATCGAGGTCGCGCCGCCGACCGGCAACTTCAGCCCCGACCTCGACGCCGCCGGGCATCACGTGCTGATCGCGGCCGGGTCCGGGATCACGCCGGTGTTGTCGATCGCGTCTTCGCTGCTGAGCGACTCCGACGCGACGGTGACCGTGCTCTACGGCAACCGTCGCACGGACACCGTCATGTTCGCCGACGACCTCGCGGATCTAAAGGACCGTCATCCCGCGCGGCTCGAACTCGTCCACGTGCTCTCCCGTGAGCCGCGCGAAGCCGAACTGTTCACCGGGCGGCTCGACGTCGAGAAGCTGCGGCGGCTGTGCACCGTGCTGATCCCGGTCGAGGACGTCGCGCACTGGTGGCTGTGCGGGCCGTTCGAGATGGTGACCGGTGCGCAGGAACTGTTGCGGTCCCTGGACGTTCCCGACGAGCGTGTCCACCAGGAACTGTTCTATGTGGACACTCCGCCGGAGCCGGTGCACCACGTCGACCCGGCCGTCGTGGGGGCGTCCAGCGAGGTCACGCTGGTCCTCGACGGCCGGTCGACGACGATGACGCTGCCGCGCGGCACCTCGGTGCTCGACGGCGCGCAGAAGTTCCGTCCGGACCTCCCGTTCGCGTGCAAGGGCGGCGTGTGCGGCACTTGCCGGGCGAAGATCTGCGACGGCAAGGTGGACATGCGGCGCAACTTCGCGCTCGAAAAGGCCGAAGTCGACGCCGGTTTCGTCCTCACCTGCCAGTCGGTGCCCGTCTCCGATGCCGTCACCGTGGACTTCGACGCCTAAAGCCTCGTGAGTGGTAAGGACGGTTAGAACCGTCCTTACCACTCACGAGGCCCTACAGCTCAAGCCGCCGGGTGATGCCGATGTCGGCGAGGAACGGGCGGTCGTGGCTCGCCACGATCAGCGTGCCCCGGTAGGCCAGCAGCGCCTCGGTGAGCCGGCGGACGCTCGCCAGGTCGAGGTTGTTCGTCGGCTCGTCGAGCAGCAGGAGCCGCGGCGCGGGCTCGGTCAGCAGCAACGTCGCCAGCGCCGCCCGGAACCGTTCCCCGCCGGACAACGACGCCACCTCACGGTCGGCCGTCTTGCCCCGGAACAGGAACCGGGCCAGCCTCGCGCGGATCTCGTTGTCCGTGAGCGACGGCGCGACCAGCCGCACATTGTCCACAATGGACAAAGTGTCGTCCAGCACGTCGATCCGCTGGGGGAGCAACCTCGCTGGGACGAACAGCCCCACCTCGCCCGACTCCGGCGGGAGTTCGCCGGTGATCGTCCGCAGCAGGGTGGTCTTCCCCGAACCGTTCGGGCCGACGAGCGCGATCCGCTCGGGGCCCATGACGTGCAGGTCCACCGCCGGGCCGAACCGGGGCACGGCGTCGATCCGCAGCACGTCCGTCCCCCGCGGGACCGTCGTTTCCGGCAGCTCGACACGGATCTCGGCGTCCTCCCGCACCAGTTCCTCCGCGGCCTTCAGTGCCTCGACGGCGCCTTCCAGCCGGTCGGTGTGCAGGTTCCGGTACTTGCCCGCGGCGATCTGCGCGTCCTCCTGGCGTTTGCGCATGCGCCCCTTGGGCTCGCGTTTGGTGTCCCACATCTTCTGGCCGTAGCGGGCCCGCCGGGCGAGTTTGATCCCGGCCTCGACCAGCTCCCGCTTCTGCCGTTTGACGTCCGACTCCGCCGCGCGCACATGCCGCCGCGCCGCTTCCTGCGCGACCTCGACGGCGTGTTCGTAGTCCGCGAGGTTCCCGCCGTAGAGGGTCACCTCGTGGTCGCGGACCTCGGCGATCCGGTCGACCAGCCCGAGCAGTTCGCGATCGTGCGAGACCACCACGAGGATCCCGCCCCAGCCTGCCACTTCACGGTGCACGAGTTCGCGGGCCCGCAGGTCGAGGTTGTTCGTCGGTTCGTCGAGCAGCAACGCGGCCGGTCGCCGGAGGAGCAGGGCGGCCAGCCCGAGCAGCGTGAGTTCGCCACCGGACAGTTCGCCCGCCCGCTGGTCCAGCCGGACGGCGCCCAGGCCGAGCCGGTCGAGGATCGCGCGGATGCGTTCCTCGACGTCCCAGTTGTCGCCGATGGTGGCGAAGTGCTCGTCGGTGGCGGAACCGGCCTCGACGGCCCTGATCGCCGCGCGGATCGCGGTGACGCCGAGCACGTCGTCGACGCGGCGGCCGGTGTCGAGGACGAGGTTCTGCGGCAGGTAGCCGAGCTCACCCGGTGCGGTGATGGAACCCGTCGTGGGCCGCAGCTCGCCGGCGAGCAGCCTGAGCAGCGTGGACTTGCCGGATCCGTTGGTGCCGACCAGGCCGGTGCGGCCGGTGCCGAGGGTGAGCGAAAGGCGCTCGAACGCCGGCGCGCCGTCGGGCCAGGTGAAGGTGACGTCGGAAAGCGTCAAGGAAGAAGACATGAGACTCCCTGCGAAGGAGGTGGATGTGGGCGCAGGTTCGTCTCAGAAGATCACCGCGACAGGGTAGCCCGCGGGTGGCCGCGTGGCGATCGGTTTTCGCGGGGAGTGAGGTCTGCGGTTTTCGCGAGCCAGGTCGAAGTCGGTAGGACCGGCAGTGGGAGGGCACCGGTCCCGGCCGAAGGCGACGGCTGCGTGAGGCTGGTCGTCGATATTCGGTAATGGCGGCCGTGTGCTTGGCGCCTGGCAATGGTCAGCAGTGCGCAGACAGGTTTCTTGAACGCTGCCCTTGCCTTGCCGGATTTCGGTAATGGTTGCGAGTGTGTCGACCGCTGGTGTGCTGTCAGTGGTGCTCCGTGGCTGGTGGTTGCCGGATTTCGGCGATGGCACAGGTGTCGGTCTCGGTCACGCGGCTTCGGGTCGTTCCCGGGACCCGCGGGCGGCTGTCGCCGAATTCCGGCGACAGCACAGGTGTCGCCCTCGGCCACCTGACATCGGCCCGCTCCCCGGAGCCGTAGGCAACGTCGCCGAATTCCGGCAACAGCACGGGTGTCGGTCTTGGTCACGTGGTTTCGGGTCGTTCCCTGAGGCCCGCGGGCGGCGGCTGTCGCCGAATTCCGGCAACAACCCAGGTGTCGCCCCGCTCCCCGGACCCGTAGCCAACCGTCGCCGAAATCCGGCACCGGCGCGCCGACTCCGACGCGCCCCTGGATCCCAGCCCTTGCCGATTTCCGGCAACCGAGGACCTGCCACAAGCCCCACCACCCGAGACACGGTCCGCAGCTCAGCGACCGGCGAGGGGCATACTGACGATCGTGATCGAACGCCCTCATGTCCTGCTCTCCGCCGCGGTCTCGCTCGACGGCTACCTCGACGACGCGAGCGACACCCGCCTCGTGCTGTCCAACGAGGAGGACTGGGCCAGGGTGGACGGGCTGCGCGCCGCGTCGGACGCGATCCTCGTCGGAGCGAATACGGTCCGCACGGACGACCCCCGGTTGCTGGTCCGCTCGCCGGAGCTGGTCGCCGGACGGGTCGGCCAGGGACGCCCGGAGCAACCGGTCAAGGTCACCCTCACGCGGAGCGGGTCACTCGATCCGGCGGCACAGTTCTTCACTGTCGGCGACACGGAGAAACTCGTCTACGCGCCGCCCGGTGTCGTCACGGGGGTGAAGGCGACCGTCGTCGAACTGTCCGGCCTAAGAGAAATGCTGGCCGATCTCCACATACGAGGGATCCGGCGGCTGATGGTCGAAGGCGGCGGCGCGATCCACACCCAGTTCCTCACCGAGGGCCTGGTCGACGAGCTGCATCTGGCCGTCGCGCCGTTCTTCGTCGGTGATGAGCGCGCGCCGCGCTTCGTGGGCCCGGGCGCGTTCCCTCGCGGGCTGACCCTGGTCAAAAGCGCGCGGCTGGGCGACATCGCCGTTTTGGAGTACCACGCGACGCCGGAACCGTCCGATGTGGACATACTGCGGCTGCGTGAGGCCATCGCGCTGGCCGAGAACTGCCCGCCGCGCACGTTCCGCGTCGGCGCGGTGATCGCCGCCGCCGACGGCGAAGTGCTCTCCACCGGTTTCTCGGGCGACGGCGATCCCGCCAACCATGCCGAAGAAGCCGCGCTCGCCAAACTCGAACCGGGAGATCCGAGGCTGGCGGAGGCGACGATGTACACGTCACTGGAGCCGTGCAGCTCGCGGACGTCACACCCGCGAAGCTGCACCCGGCTCATCCTCGACGCCGGCGTCCCGCGCGTCGTTTTCGCCTGGCGCGAGCCGTCGGTGTTCGTCGACTGCGTCGGCGCCGAGACACTGGAGGCGGCCGGACGCCGGGTGATCGAGGTACCCGCCCTCGCCGCCGACGTCCGCCGCGCGAACACCCATATCCCGGGTGTCCACCTGTGAGCTTCTACTTGCAGGCGTCGCAGCAGCCGCAGCCCTGACCGGTGCACGCCGAGCAGCAACCGTGGCGAAGCACGACCTTCAACAGACGCTTGATCATCGCTGTCCTCCCGATCATTGACGTCCCACCGCCCTTGTCACGCTAAGTTCTGCGCATATGACAGTGGTACCGCCGGGAGTGCCACGGGGCTGCTCCAGCGGGTGATGTCAGGATTCGAGATCCCCCTCAAGCGATAGGTAGACCTCCCGCAGCTGAGCCAAAAGATCGGCGTCCGGCTCCGCCCACAGCCCCCGGTCGGCGGCCTCGTTCAGCCGCTCGATGATGCCGCGCAGCGCCCACGGGTTGGCCTGGCGCAGGAACTCCTGGTTGACCTCGTCGAGCACGTAGGACTCGGTGAGCTTCTCGTACATCCAGTCGCCGACCACACCCGCGGTGGCGTCGAAACCGAACAGGTAGTCGACGGTCGCCGCCAGCTCGAAAGCGCCCTTGTAGCCGTGCTTGCGCATCGCCGCCAGCCAGCGCGGGTTGACCACACGGGCCCGGAAGACCCGGGCGGTCTCCTCGCCGAGCGTCCGGGTGCGGACGGCGTCCGGGGTGGTGCTGTCGCCGACGTAGGACGCGGGCGCGGTCCCGGTCAGCGCGCGGACCGTCGCGATCATCCCGCCGTGGTACTGGAAGTAGTCGTCGGAGTCGGCGATGTCGTGCTCGCGGGTGTCGGTGTTCTTGGCCGCGACCACGATCCGCTTGTACGAGTTCTCCATGTCCTCGCGCGCCGGCCTGCCGTCGAGGTCGCGGCCGTAGGCGAACCCGCCCCAGACCGCGTAGACCTCGGCGAGATCCTTGTCGTCACGCCAGTTCCCGGAATCCATCAGCGGCAGCAGCCCCGCGCCGTACGCGCCCGGCTTGGAGCCGAAGATCCTCGTGGTGGCCCGGCGTTCGTCACCGTGCGCGGCCAGATCCGCGCGGGCGTGCGCGCGCACGAAGTTCTGCTCGTCCGGTTCGTCGAGGTTCGCCACCAGGCGCACGGCGTCGTCCAGCAGGGTGATCACATGCGGGAAGGCGTCGCGGAAGAACCCGCTGATCCGCACGGTGACGTCGATCCGCGGACGGCCGAGTTCGGCGAGCGGGATCGCCTCGATGCCGGTGACGCGCCGCGACGCCTCGTCCCAGACCGGCTGGACACCCAGCAGGGCGAGGACTTCCGCCGCGTCGTCACCCGATGTGCGCATCGCCGACGTGCCCCAGACCGAGAGGCCGACCGAACGCGGCCAGTCGCCCGTGTCCTCCTTGTAGCGACGGAGCAGCGAGTCCGCGAGCGCCTGCCCGGTCTCCCAGGCGAGACGGCTCGGGATGGCCTTCGGGTCGACGGTGTAGAAGTTGCGGCCGGTCGGCAGCACGTTGATCAGGCCGCGCAGGGGAGAACCGCTGGGCCCGGCCGGGATGTAGCCGCCGTCGAGCGCGTGGAGCACGGCGTCGATCTCGGCGCCGGTGCCCGCCAGCCGCGGCACGATCTCGGTGGCGGCGAAGGTCAGCACGCGGGCGACCTCCTGGTGTTCCGGCACCTCGGCGACGACCTCGGCGACGGCGGCGGGGGACCAGTCGCGGGCCTCCATCGCCTCGACGAGCGACCGGGCCGTCTGCTCGATGGCGTCCACTTCGGACAGTGGTGCGTCGCTGTTCTCCTTGAGCCCCAACGCGGAACGCAGACCGGGGACCGCGCCCTGTTTGCCGCCCCACATCTGCTGGGCGCGCAGCATGGCGAGCACGAGGTTGATCCGCGCCTCGCCCACCGGCGCGGCACCGAGGATGTGCAGGCCGTCGCGGATCTGGGCGTCCTTGACCTCGCACAGCCAGCCGTCGATGTGCAGCAGGAAGTCGTCGAACTCCGCGTCGTGCGGGCGTTCTTCGACGCCGAGGTCGTGGTCCAGTTTCGCGGCCTGGATCAGCGTCCAGATCTGCGCGCGGACCGCGGGCAGCTTCGCCGGGTCCATCGCGGCGATGTTGGCGTGCTCGTCGAGGAGCTGCTCCAGGCGGGCCATGTCGCCGTAGCTCTCGGCGCGGGCCATCGGCGGGATCAGATGGTCGACGATCGTGGCGTGTGCGCGCCGTTTCGCCTGCGCGCCCTCGCCGGGGTCGTTGATCAGGAACGGGTAGATCAGCGGCAGATTGCCCAGGACGGCGTCCGGCGCGCACGAGTCCGAGAGACCGGCGGTCTTGCCGGGAAGCCATTCCAGCGAACCGTGTTTGCCGAGGTGGACGACGGCGTGCGCGCCGAATTCCTCCTCCAGCCAGCGGTACGCGGCCAGGTAGTGGTGGCTCGGCGGGAGGTCCGGGTTGTGGTAGATCGCGACGGGGTTCTCGCCGAATCCGCGCGGCGGCTGGATCATCAGGATGACGTTGCCGGACTGCAGCGACGCCAGGACGATGTCCCCGTTGTCCACGTAGAGCTCGCCGGGAGCGGGACCCCAGTGCTCCTCCATGCCCTCGCGCAGTTCCGCGGGCAGCGCGGCGAACCACTCGCGGTACTTGTCGGCGGGCACGCGGATCGGGTTCCCGGACAGCTGTTCTTCGGTGAGCCACTCCGGATCCTGGCCGCCCGCGGCGATGAGCGCGTGGATCAGCGCGTCGCCGTCCGGCTGGTCGGTGCCGGTGGGCTCGACGCCGGGGAACGGGTCCTCGCCGAGATCGTAGCCCTGGTCGCGCATGCGGCGCAGCAGTTCGATCGCGGACGCGGGCGTGTCGAGGCCGACGGCGTTGCCGACGCGGGAGTGCTTAGTCGGGTACGCGGACAGCATCAGCGCGATCCGGCGCTCCAGCGGGGGAGTGTGACGCAGCCGGGCGTGCGCGAGCGCGATCTTGGCCACGCGGGAGGCGCGTTCGGCGTCCGGCACGTACTTGGGGAGGCCGTCGTCGTCGATCTCCTTGAACGAGAACGGCACGGTGATGAGGCGGCCGTCGAACTCGGGGACGGCCATCTGGTTGCCCGCGTCGAGCGGGGAGAGGCCGTCGTCGTTCGCGGACCAGGTCTCGCGGTCACTGGTGAGGCACAGCGCCTGCAGGATCGGGATGTCAAGCGCGGCCATCTCGGCGACGTCCCACGCCTCGTCGTCCCCGCCCGCGCCGACCTCGGACGGGCGGGTGCCGCCGGCGGCCAGCACGGTGACCAGGAGCGCGTCGGCCTTGGCCAGCTCGGCCATCATCTCCGGCTCGCGGGTGCGCAGGGAGGCGCAGTGGATCGGGAGCGCGCGGCCCCCGGCGTCCTCGACGGCGTCGGAGAGCGCGTGGACGAACTCGGTGTTCCCGGACAGGTGATGCGCCCGGTAGTAGAGGATCGCGACGACCGGGCCCTCGGTGCTCTTCGGCTCGCGCTCCAGGACACCCCAGAGCGGCTGCACGGCGGGCGGCTCGAAGCCGTCACCGGTGAGCAGGAGCGTGTCGCTCAGGAACCGGTGCAGCTGGGTGAGGTTGGCCGGGCCGCCCTGCGCGAGATACGCGTGCGCCTCGGCCGCGGTGCCCGCCGGGACGGTGGACAGCTTCATGAGCTGCGCGTCCGGCGTCTGCTCGCCGCCGAGGACCACCACGTGCGCGCCGCTCGCGCGGACCGTGTCGAGCCCCTCCTGCCAGCTGCGTTCGGAACCGAGGATCCGGACGACGACGATGTTCGCGCCGTCGAGCAGGGTGGGCAGCTCCGCGAGGTCGAGGCGGGCCGGGTTGGCCAGCCGGTATTCGGCCTCGCTGGAACGGGCGCTGAGCAGGTCGGTGTCCGAAGTGGACAGAAGCAGGATCACGGCAGTCCTCACTCGGGGTGTCCGCGCCCCGGGTCGTGTGGTCGCGACGGCCGGAGTTCCTGGCTTCCCTCCCGTGCCGGGAGGATGACAGTGGCGGGACCGCCCCGGACTCTCACCGGGTTCCTCCGCCGCCGTCGCGTGGGTCTTGAGTTCACTCTCCGGTGCGGTTCGGCGGGAGTCAAGGTGATGTGTGGCCGGGCCGGGCGTGCAGCCACAGGCCGGTGAACACGGCGGTGGCCAAGGTGATGACGCCGGCCGCGACGAACGCGCTGTTGAGGCCTGCCTCGAAGGAGGCTCCGCCGGATTGCCGGGTGCGGACGATGGCTCCGAGCACCGCCACGCCGAGCACCGCGCCGATCTGCCGCGTGGTGCTGCTGATACCCGAGGCGAGGCCGCCTTCCTGCGGGCTGACCGCTTGGATGGCGGCCCCTGTCAGCGGGGACATGGTGAGGGCGAAGCCGATGCCGACGACACCCAGCCGCCACCACACGTTCCCGTAGCCGGTGTCGGCGTGCACCATGCCGAGTGCCAGCAGCCCCAGGCCTGCCAGGGCCAGACCGGCGGTGACCACGATCCGGAAGCCGTACCGGGCGGCGAGCCGTCCCGCGTACGGGCTGACGATCACCATGGCGACGGTCGCCGGCAGGGTCTGCAGGCCGGCACGCAGGATCGAGCTGCCCTGGACGTACACGAAGAACTGGGAGAAGAAGAACGACGAGCCCATGAGCGCGAACCCGACCACCACCATGGCGGTGTTGGACACGGTGAACAGCCGCTCCCGAAACAGCCGCAACGGCAGCATCGGTGCGGCACGACGCGCTTCGACGGCGATGAAGGCGGCCAGGAGGACCACCGCGGCGGCGAAGCTGCCCAGGATGACCGGCGACGTCCAGCCGCGGGCACCACCCTCGATCAGTCCGTAGGTCAGCGCGCCCACCCCCAGAACGGACAGCAGCGTTCCCGGGATGTCGATCGCGGGCGCGCCGGGATTGCGGGCCTCTTCGAGGGTGCGCAGGCCGATCAGCAGCAGGACGACGCCGATGGGGAGATTGACCAGGAAGATCGCGGGCCAGCCGAAGACCTCCGTCAGCACGCCGCCGGCCACGGGGCCCGCGGCCAGACCGATCCCGCTGAATCCGGCCCACAGTCCGATCGCCTTGACTCGTTCTCGCGGCACGGGATAGGCGGCGGCGAGGAGGGCCAGCGAGGCTGGGCTCAGCGCCGCGGCCCCGATGCCCTGCAGCACCCGGCCCGCGACCAGCCAGCCGACCGAAGGCGCGAGGCTGCACAGCACCGACGCGACCGTGAACACGACCACGCCGGACAGAAACACCCGCTTGCGGCCGAAGCGGTCGGCGAAGATGCCGCCGGACAGCAGCAACATGGCGACAAGCAGCACATACGCGTCGACGATCCATTGCAAGCCGGTCAGCTGGGTGTTCAGCCGACGCTGCATATCGGGCAGCGCCGCTCCGACGATCGTGTTGTCGAGCAGGACCATGAACTGACCCAGACAGGTCACCGCGAGCAGCACGGCCCGGTTCGATCGACGGTCCACCGCCGCGGGGGACACAACCATCCGGATTCCTCCCAGAGACTAAAGCAGTCGGCGACTGCGTTAGTGACTGTAGGGCGCGTGGCTCATAAACGCAAGTGTGGGCTGCGTTAAGGTGGGGAGGTGAACGAACGACAGCGAGCCGCGCGGCCAGGTGGGCGCAGCGCCCGCGTCGGCGCACAGGTGCACCAGGCCGTCACCGAACTGATCGGGGAGCGCGGCTACGGCCACTTCACCGTCGGCGACGTGGCGGCCCGCGCCGGCGTCGCCGACAGCAGCATCTACCGCCGCTGGGGCAGCTTGGACGACCTGCTCGCCGACGTGGTGTTGACCCGCCTCAACGCGCAGTCACCGATGCCCGACACCGGAAGCCTGGAGGGTGACCTGCGCACTTACGCGGCCGCCGTGGCTCGTGAGATCACCGGACCCGATGGTCCGGCGTTGCTGCACCTGGCCGTCGCCCTGTCCGGTACGGGGCAGCAGGGCGTGCGAGCTCGTGAAGGAATCCGCACCGAACGCACCCGGCAACTGCAGGCCATGCTCGATCGCGCCCGCGATCGTGGCGAAGACCCACCCGACGCGTTCGGCGTGCTGGACCACATCCTGGCCCCGATGTACATCCGCGTCTTGTTCGGAATGGGCCCGCTCACCCCGGAGTACGTCGACGGGCTGGTCGACCGCCTGCTGTGACCTCGGCTCGGCGAGTTTCGTTGTCCACTCCGGGCCCTTGCGGCAGGTCACGAAGCATGTCCGGACGATCATGTCGGGACCGGCCGGCTTTGCTCGACGGAGGATCGATGAGTGCTCCGGATCCTGGTCTGGCGCCGGGCGTGAGAGCTGTGGGCATGCCGAGGGGCCCGTCGCCTGGGTGGCTGGCGGGCTCTTCGGGGGT
>Ga0307518_10000078_pt1 | contig 66441 bp, 84 predicted proteins | sample 25_EM_MG_FD_203889 | JGI IMG/M metagenome (GOLD analysis project Ga0307518, IMG submission 203889) | Populus trichocarpa ectomycorrhiza microbial communities from riparian zone in the Pacific Northwest, United States - 25_EM | ecosystem: Host-associated > Plants > Roots > Unclassified | place...
AGGCAGTGAGAACAGACCCAGCTGCACCTGCCATGAAATCACTCACTTCCTGTCAAGCCAACAGGACCAGAGTGGGAGTGAAGGCAGTGAGAACAGACCCAGCTGCACCTGCCATGAAATCACTCACCCACTGTCAAGCCAACAGGACCAGAGTGGGAGTGAAGGCAGTGAGAACAGACCCAGCTGCACCTGCCATGAAGTCACTCACTCGCTGTCAAGCCAACAGGACCAGAGTGGGAGTGAAGGCAGTGAGAACAGACCCAGCTGCACCTGCCATGAAGTCACTCACTCGCTGTCAAGCCAACAGGACCAGAGTGGGAGTGAAGGCAGTGAGAACAGACCCAGCTGCACCTGCCATGAAATCACTCACTGCCTGTCAAGCCAACAGGACCAGAGTGGGAGTGAAGGCAGTGAGAACAGACCCAGCTGCACCTGCCATGAAATCACTCACCCACTGTCAAGCCAACAGGACCAGAGTGAAAATGAATTATTTCATATCAATGTCCAAACCTGGTATAACCCTCTTACTGGCAAGATTGGCATCCATCCAAGTATTTTCATCTCCAGAAAATGTTTGTCAAATACTGTTCCCTTTGCCCTTTCTATGATGCATCTGCAAACCATTCAAATATCATCCTCTTCCAGTATGTCACATACTTCACTCACCTAACAGCAAATTCAATATTCAGATCAAAGTTGATTTGTTGTGCTGATATCACTAGCTTCTGTAGTTCAACCCCATCAAGTGCACTTGTGGTACATCTTATAAGTGGATCACAATCTGCACCTTCTCTGTTCATACCTCCATGAAGCAACACAATTAGCATACTCAAGGAAAGGTCCAGATGATATCTTACCATGCAGTGACAAATAGTCCTTTGGTGGGTACTTGCACCCATTCAATTGGATTTTGATTTTTGTGCTAACCTCACTCAAAATTTGTTTTGCCAAGCCCCCAGCCATTTCTATTGCATCTTTCATTTGCACACCTTCATCTCTAAGCCTCCCAATTGCCCTCCCCTCCATTGCATCAGCCTTTGTCAACAACACAATCACTGGCACTATACAATAATTATTCAGACCATGTATTGCAAACCATCATGGAGATTCTCACCATGTTCAGTATTGCACTCATTGAAGAATTGTTCTTCTGCAGTCACCACTGCCCTGTGAGACTCATCCATTGGAATACAAAACCTGGATTCTAAATTTTAGCTACTTAATCAGATTCAGTGACGTAGTCTCACCAGACGGCGTGGATCCGCTCTGCTAACTGCTTCTTCATTGCTCTGTCTGTGATGAATTTCTTCATCAGCTCTAACTCGCTCACAGAGCCTGACTCGAATCCTTGTGAGTCATGAAAGACGAAGCCTGCATTGCTCCGAAAAATTAACTCATTCTCAATGTTATGATCTCCCCTCTGTGCATTATTAGTTTGTTGGTGTCATGTCCCAGAGTCGTGAAACGCACATCCAGAGATCCCTGTACAACCATAGGATCAAGCTGGGAATATTCATTCATTACCTTCCAATATTGTGCAGCGAGACATCCTACCTTTTCGCCTTTAGCATTGAAGACTTCGGGGAGCTCTGTGGTATTGCAAACACGCTGTAAGAGAGTCGTTTTACCAGCATTGGATCTGCCAATGACGAGGACTCTAAACCGACCAATACGGTCGAAGTGCTCTTTGACGGTCTCAGGATCGATGTGAAGCATATCATCGGCACCTGGGGAGTCAGTCACCATGCCGCTAATGTAGGTCCAGTCCATGATATTGGCCATAAGCATTCACCTGCGCTGGAGCCCGGGTTACGCTGCTCAGTGTTTCTGACATCCGCAGAATCCATCTGAAGCACATTGTCAGCACCTGGGAGAGGTGTTAGTCGCCACCCTGCCAATGTACGCCATCCAGACCATGATATTGGACACAAACACTCACCTGCATTGGAGACCGGCTGCTCAGTCTTGCTGGCGTCCCCAAGGTCCATGTGAAGTATATCATCAGCATCTGGAGAAAAGAGCCGGTCGTCATCTCATTAATGTATGCTACTCGGTTCACGATATTGGACATAAACACCCACCTGCGCTGGAGCCCACGTCACGCTGCTTAGAGTTTCTGACGTCCATAGGATCCATGTGAAGCACATCGTCAGCACCTGTAGAGAGGAGTCAGTGACCACACTGCTAATGTACGCTATCATATATACTCACTTGCTCTGGGGTTTGCGCCACGCTTCCCCGTATTCCTGCATGGCAGAGAAGCCAAAACTTTGCCGACGATTCTAGGAACCATGGTTGTCACCAAAAGTTGTGTGTCGAGGTGGATGTGTGGTGGTTGGATTGAAAGCGTCGCAAGACAAGGACGCTATCAGGGCGCTTATCGCGCAGCCTCGTTGACTCAACGAGGTGCACCCAAACTTCAAAAACGTCCGATGGGCGCAACGTGCATTCCGATTCTACTCCGATGATTCAGCCATCATCATGACGGTATCTAGTTTGGATGCCACCCAAGCATCCACACTCGAGCGTCGAAGAAGGAGTCGGCAAAATCACAGCGAACATTCAAGTCCCTTACCCTTTCTTCCCGAACCCACTTAACTAACGCGCTAACAAAGACACGGTGGCGAAGTCGTCCACGCTGATCGACACACAAACGTCATCTTCGTGGACGAAGAAGCAGACATCGGCCTCATTAGCAATTGCTACTGGTCTAACCCCGACCGAAACAAACTCAAGATACAAGTCGAACCACACGGGTTTGTGAAGCAATGTGTGAGGAACGGTGTATGCGAGCATAAGAAGCCGATGATCCAGGGTATGCTCCGTCGTCTGGGGAGAAGGCGTGATGGTACAGGCGGGTACGTCCTTCAAGCTTGGTGTTCTTTTTCCGTGGCTCTGATCATGATAACGCGGCGCGCATCGCACACAGGTCAATTTCACGCCCGAGGATGATGCAATTCTAGCGTATCATCTGGCTACTGTTTTCCCGGACGCGGAAAGCGGTGGAAGGATGGGAAATAAATACCATCAGGAGGTCGAGATGCTGGTGCGCCCTTCCTCTTTCTCATCTCCTTGCTCCGCTCTCACCTCACACCTTGCCTCACTGCCGGATTTGATCGTTGTCTGCTGTCGGCGCACACACACACGAACAGGCAGAGGTCCCTGAATTCAAATGGGCGTCCCATCATACCTAGCACTCGTGGCGCGAGCGATACAAAAACAATCGTGCAATGTTCGACGAGACCATTGCGCGAATTGCAACTGAGCTACTACCATACAGTAATGAACGGGGAAGCGACAATCGCTCCATGCAGTATAAGGCTTTGCGAAACAGGAGGATTGATGAGGAAGAGAGAAAAGACGAAGGAGAAGAAGCGGTGGAGCAGGTGGAGCAGGTGGAGGCAGTGAAGAAAGTGGAGGAAGAACGATGGGAAGAGGAGGGGAGCGAGGAAGAACGTGGGGCAGAAAAGAATTGGGAAATTCCCGTACACAAGAGTAACGACCGCATGCCCCCATCCAAGACGCACGACACCTCTGGAAATCCAAAACCCGAACTCGAGATAATGGGTCCCGATGGCTATAGTGCGATGTCATGAGAAGGTTGATACGAGTAGTAGGTCAAAACTCACTCAACCGGGCTACTGGAGGGGCACAATGGCACGGCGAGCATACAAGGTCTTTCATGAACAATGACGGGTATACACCGGATGCGAAGACAAATACTAAAGCTGGCGATCAAAGTCAGCTGCGAGGCAAGTGAACCGATTAGGAACGTCGGACACGACTCACCCCAGTCCCAGTTCAGAATATCCGAAGAAAAACAGTATAGGGAGTGTAATTAAGAAGTATACGTTTCGAGTGAAGACGTGCAGATGAAATAAATGTCCAGCCAAGGCCGCCTGAGATGACGCTGAAGTCAATACGGATTCAAATACATAGGTGTGACGGGACTGACCTGCATCCCAGCCAGGAAAGGACTTTCGCGTTCGATAGCCTTCAAAATCATATTGCGAATGCCGGGTCTCTACCAGGGTAGGATGGCGTCGTTAAGTAATGCCCCGGGGCAGTCGAGCTGGACTCTGGCGAGGGGACCCCGACACCAGGGTATCAACGTCGGAAGCAGGTTTCATGCCAGCCTGTTGGAGACGAGACAGACTGTGATTACTCGACGAAAGCATGTCGATCCCATAGGGACAGTGACTACTGCAGTATTAGGTTGTTGGCGTCGCAGAATAAGTCGTGAATGAGGTGAGGGCGTCATGGACTAGAGCTAAGATTTCAGAACTGTTTCATTAGAGGGGTATTTGGAGGACCCGGCGAGCAAGTGTGTCAGAATAGCATGAGAGCGGCGTCGTGCGTTTTGTCGAGCAGGAAAGTAGATGACCGGGACCGCGGTGGTGCATGCGCTATAGTACTACTTGGACATAGGTTTTCTTGGCACAGCAACCGTCGTTGGACTATTTTTGTGGCCTTTCTGTCAAAAGAGTCGCCCCAACGCTCGCTCTTACAGCGTACTCGACTACGTTTTCTGTTGGTCTTATATGAGCGATCGCAAGGCCTTTCACGTTGTGTGGGAGGTGTGAATCCACAAGTTGGCACAAGTCAAATACAAATGACTTTGATTAGGAGTCGGGGATTGGTGCCTTTGGCACCACTACGATAGTCTCTGGGGTTAGAGCCCCTTGAAGTGCTATTTTATGCTGCAGATGAACATGAGGAAGAAGACAAACCTGCCACACCTGCAATGGCCCACTTCCTTTTTTTTGTGGTCAGAAGGAGAACGTGGAGAACTACAAAAGCGCCACCATCGCCATATCGTGAAGTGCCGTGATCAGGCCACCTGCCGTAGCATCCCTTGGCCGAGGAACCTCCGGATTCATGCTGTGTGGGTATTTGGCTTGGCCCTCCTGACCGGCCCAGTCCCAGTCGACGAGCATGATAGCTGGCTGCAGAGGCGCCTCAGGCCTGCTAACCAAGATGTTGACATCGCGAACATCGCCGTGAACAAAGCCTTTGTTGTGCAGGCGAACAAGATCGGATGCTACTTGACTCCGAGCAGATTCAATTGCAGAGTCCTTCCGCAAATCACAAAGTGTCATATAGTTCGCGGATGCATCTTCCATGACGACCATAAACCAGCCATAAACGTGGTTGACAGCGTAGAGTTTTGGGGCAAGACCAAGGTCGAAGGCGACTTCATGGGCGTCCTTGGAGTAGCGCCGACTGAACTTGATGCACAGGCTTGTGGGCTCTTTACATCTGAGGTGAGCGCGAAAGACCCTCTTGTCCTCGATTACTTCGTCATACGTGAAATAATGCTCACAACCATTGGCCTCGAAAAAGTTGCGGAAGGGGAAATCGGCTCGAGGCCTCGACTTGTCGGAAAGGATGGAGGAGTAGAGGGTGCGCAGATCAGCCAGAGCCAGACGGAGGGAGGCAACCGCACGCTCTCCGGCTTCCAGGTCCTCTTCATTTGTCGAGTGCACATGCAGAGGTACACAAGCGAGGTGCTCAACGACCGGTTCATCTGTGTACACCGCGACAGCGACAGCTAGATAAGCTCCTAGGCCAAAGGTCAGAATCGTAGAGGGGGTCGGTGGAATACTCACCAAACTGGAGCAGGATGATTGCAGGAAAGTTAACATGCTCCAAGTCCTCCTTGCCGATGTTCTTGGACTTGAGGCAAATGCGGATTTGCTCGAACCAGTAGTGTATAGCTTCTATGTAGGGGTCCGATCCGCCGGTGCTAACTTCATTTTTGATCTCTTGAACATAATAGAGGAATTCGATGTCTGGGAAGGCGACACGAAGGTCGCCGTCATTGTGGTAGTTGCCTATAAAGTGCCTACCGAGTTCAGCAGGTACGATGCCCCCGTCGATGAAAATTTGTGTGAATTCCTCCCGGCGAGCATGCTCGTTGACGAAAGTTTTGGTCAAAGCGGCGCGGAGATTGCGAAAGCACCCGATGTCGGTAGCGGATGGAGTGACAGTGGTGAGGTCGTGACGAAATTTACAGAGCGTTTCATCAAGCAGAGAGGCTGGCACCGTATGTTCTTGAGGGCGACCACACAAAATGGCTGTGTTCTCGCTCTGTTGAGCAATATGGAAATTGTTTGGTTGAGCCTCTGAGGAGGGGCGCTTGGGTGGATTACGCTTGAAAAAGATCTGCCGTCGTTCAGTGAACGGAAGCTCCCCAACATTGTCATTCTCCTGTGCAGACTGCGGGGCTACTTGAGCGTTCAGTGATTGAGGAATACCATGAATATATGTCGTATGACTTACGAGGAACGTGGAGGAGAAAATGCACTTCGCCTGGTTCGAAACCCCATGGATAAATATCCTCCAAGGGCAGGTTTTGTTCGATCACTGGAAGCGATCTACGGTCAAGGGAATGGATCGCTTTAAGCATGGCCTCTTCAGGAGCGTATGGGATCGCACGCGGAGGCTTCAGTAAGAAATGAGCATGCTGTGAATGCCAGCGGCTGGGTCCCACCTTGTAAAATTGCATTCTACGGGGATACTTCGCCCCTTGAGGCACGAGGACTTCGACAAGGTCCTTGGAGCGGATGTTCTCCTTCACGCACAGCTCCCCAATCTCCAGGTGGAAGACATTGATGACGGGGTGAACAGCTAGCCATAAGCCAATCAGATTTCATAAAGGATAGTTGGCAGGATGGGCAGTGGGCACACATTCTCGGACAATAAGATGTAGATCATCCGGCGAAGGGTTCAGAAAAGTTGCACTCAGAGTCGAGCGAGGAAGGAGCTTGAACTTTGAAGGCTCATGTTGAAGTAGGGAATGTCGCAAGGAAACCACACTTCCATCGAGCGGTACAGTGATCGTGCCAGGCGGGACCTAGGGTGCAGCTCCAGGCCCTGTCAAGAAAGATCTATGTAGCGAAATCAACAAACCATTAATATTTCCTCGCATTCCGACTCGGCCAGGCTTGTCCGTTTCGTCAGCTCAGTCCGTAAACGGGCTAACCTTATATTGTCATCTACTGAGAGGCCGTAGAACTTGCGAGCATCAGGGAAGAAGACGTTGAGTTCAATGTCTGGCATGGTGATTGGCAAGTTGAAAAGCCAGACGACGGAAACATAAGGCCACCTTGTTTAAAAGATAACACCTAATACGACATGTGCCACAGTCACAATCATGTATGTACTTCTTTCCATTTTGCGCCTGGGTTCGAGCCACCACGACGCGCCCGATGGGTACTTATACCCCTTTGCCATACTGCACCGAATCATCCCCTGCGCATTCGCATAGCAGTCCTCTCGCTTTCTAATCGGCCTCACCCTCTGACACGATGAGCTACAAATCATGGTCACCTGCACCTTACGCTCGGGGCTCGTCCTACGGACAAATCCAGTCCGATTGCTGATGCGGTTCACTGGCACCAACGCCTGGCGCCCCTCACATGAACACCGTGTCATTGCGCCACCCCAACTCAACTCCGCACCACCCGTTGTCATTTTGTATGCTCCCTTTTTGTAGATGCATGCTTTTTTGCTTGACTGTTCAGTGTTCACATTAAGCGATATGTTGTATGGTTCCGCCACACCTCGCATCCTGGCATTGAACCCTCTGCTGTCTTACACCGGTCGTCCCCCTGTTTACTTCAACGTGTCGCAGCATATCCAGCATATCCGTCTATCATACGGCTGTTCCCCTGCTTTGCTTTCAAGCCCATGCTCTAAACCACCCTTCAACCCAACTACACATCCATTTTCCAGCATTTCCTCATTGGCCTGTTGAGGTGACAACTTACTCTCGTGGCGTTACAGTATACGACGTGCTCGTGAGGATTCACGAGACTCTCAATCGAAGCGTATCTCCACAAGAGGCTTCAGTCAGTCCCCAACTTACCTGCAGGTGCTCATTTCCGTTGTCTCGGTTCGACCATATGCCATTCATCGTCCCTTTCCCAATTCCACCCAGCAGCCTTAGAACACAACCTGCAGACCCCGTCTCATCTGATTTTGAATAACCCTCGAAGTCGGGCTCAATTTTCGCACGCATGTGTTCGAGCGCTTAATCGAAGGGCATAGTATGTTTCGGTTTGTCCTGGTTGCATCTTCATGTCAAATTCAGAAGCCTCCTTTTTTCAGGAACTTACATCATATCGATGGGCCTGCAGTCAAATTTAGACCAGATGTAACAGCGCTTTGGCGCTTAGCGGAGGGTGAAGCGTGACCACAAGGGCATTGCCCAGCACATGGTTCAATGCTATATCAGTGACACAGAGTAAAGGCTTTTTTCTTTATGGCAATTATCGTTGTTCTCCGACTCTCCTCCGAGCAAACAGATTGACGCTAAATTCACAAATCTAGTATGTTTGCGCCTCGCGCCGAGTCGAAACGTTGGCATTCATTTATGTCCTGCGAGTCGGGTGCCTCCCGGCGAGATATAGATCAGTTGTTATCATATTGCCTGCAACGTCTAGCAGAAGGTTCGAAATAAACGCCCCTCTGATGATCCTTGTCGCTCGGTTCGGTCTCCTTTCTCTCATCTAAGCCACGGAGGCAGCCTGTTCTTTTCCACCACCTCGTTCACCTAGTATTTTATTATCCAATGTCAAGCTATGTCTATCTTTGGTCGCCAATCCTTTGTGGGCATTCAATCGTCTGAACCTGAGGGATAAAAGGGAACAGTGTCTGATACTGGTTCGCCAGAGCCATCGCTCTCTGTACAGCACGTCCTGCCAGAATGGATACCAACTACAACATACCTTTCTTTCGCGCTCCCATTGTCTCTGGCACGACCGCCTTTGCACCCGAAGTCGGTCCCCCAGCCATCAGCCTTGCTCCCAGGGATGGGTATCCGTACCCACTGGAGATGCGCCTTGCTCCTGTTCAACAAGGATCAGTATCCAGCCTGAGCTTGTAAGATGCACTTCGTGTTTTATACCCAACTCTCCCCAATAGTTCAGGTTCACTGTTCACTGCAGTGCTGGACAACAACAACACCTACACGATTGACATTGGTCGCGTAGGCACTGTCACGTCCGCGCCATTGACAATGTGATTGTTGCTGTCACTGGTGATCAGGTTACCAATTGGGTTGTCGAGTATAGTGCAAACCGCAATGGATATGTCTGTAAAGCCAACGTTGAATGTGTGGTCTGTTTGAATTTGGTTGTGAATGAACTCTTGTGCCGACTGTCTTGTGTGCTCCTGCTCCCCCCCCCCCCCCCCGGAAACCCGGGATCTAAGAAAAACTAGCCACGGAAAAGGATCCCCCGGCCTTCCCCACACCTACTCAAATCACATCAGATCTGTGTAGTCTTTCCTCACCCCTCTCTCTCCTCTAGTCGTTTGTTCCTCACATCTCTCGTTGTAGCATTGCACTCCCTGTCTCAAAAGCTCGTTCTCTCAGCCTATCAGTAGCAAAGGTGTGATCCCATCCTTGCGAGCAATCCACGAGACCAGGTCCCAGTAGGTATAGATATGCGTGATAGTAGTACATGTAAATGTCGATGCAGAGCTAACATACAAGCACAATCATAGAACAAAAATATCGTCGGCAAGAGTCCCATTCCTACTTATTCATTGGCTGACTGGATCGATAATTTCGATCCTCGCATAACCCCTCGAACAGTGATAGAGAAGTGCAAGGTCACGGCTATCAATAAGGTCGCACCGCTCCATGATGAGCGTTGGTGGTATATGTCCACGATCCAACTCGTCCGTTATCCACTCACGAACTACTCGCAAGGTTTCAGGTTTGGTAGAACGAAGTGTGACGCTGCGCAGGCGATGCCAATATGGAAAACGGGGATATGTGCAGTCGTATGGACCATACGAACGAGCACGCAGTACCTGCGGGAAGAACCCAACATCAACCCCACCAATCGTGACGTGCGAGGCGTAAGGGAAAGCGTTGATGAAGGATAATGCAGTGCTTGAATTAGAGGTGTTGTGCAGTACGACAGTGCTAACGAGGGGAAACCTCGTTCGTTTGGTCCTGGAGTCGAAAAGGAGGTCGACAATGTTTTGACCGGACATTTTCGAATCTGGAAAGACGAGCTCGAAATGGCGTAACGAAGGGGCGTGGATACTCGATATCGTCTGTTGCAAATAGCGCGGTTTCAGGACCCCAGGATGCAGTATAAGTGTCTGGAGTTGTGGCATCGACACCAAAGTGGATTCATCATCAGACGTAGGGTCAGTTCTAAATCGAAGAGGCTGCCCATACAAAGCAAGGGTAGTTAAACCGGAAATAGAATGAACCAAGGAGCGGAAAGCGCCAGAATCGATCATGATACGCAATGACCTGTTGTCGTTGCTATAACGTCTGAGAGTAAGAGTCGTCAACTGGGAAAATGCCTGAATCATGCGTGTGGATAGATCTCCTGCCAGTGAAAAATTCTCAGCATCCAACGTTTTGAGAGCTGGGGGATCGTTATGCTTAAGAAATTGGATAGTGTAGCTCTGCCCTGGACGCAAAGCGCGGAACGAGACATGGCGGAGCATCTTCAAAGGAACTCCACTTGTCAATTTTGTACCGAGATGGGAGAGATTAGTGTCGCACATGAACGAAATGGAGAGACTTCGCCATTGTGCAGATGATGGAAGGATCTTTTCCAGGGCAGAATCAAAGCGCTGGAACTCCCTTCTGTCCCGCCAATCCAAGAAGGTGACATCGAACAAGCTGACATCGAACGAACCCTCTGGAGAACCCCTTGAAATGTACAACTCCAGGACACGAGGCCCAACCTGAGGCACAACCCAAATACATCTCCACAGCCGTGGAGAGTTTATAGCAACGTCTCTCCAACGGCGGGAAACGTGGGAAATCCACATTGCTGCGCACATCTCCTTCCCACTGCAAGGCGCTGGAGCAGAGACAAGCTCCTCGAAGATGGCCAACAGCATTTCGCTTGGCAGTCGAGAGATTGGGGCAAGGGAGTTCTTCAACTCTTTGGCCTTGGTGATCTTCTGCGACAAAGAAGTTTGCACTTGTTGTAAATACTCTTGTTTTTTCCGGATTTCCGACTCTAGGATGTTCTGGCATTTTTCCAATCCCCTGATATCCTGCTGCAGCTTTTCCAGCACTTGTGCGGAGGAGGAACGGTGCGGCCTTGGATAATACGGAGGCACAAGGCGTGGCTGGTCGTGCTGGCATGGCGAGTGAGGTGGACAAACTGGGTGAGTGGGACGTGGGACGTACGGTGGGTGGGAGATGTCGTCCGGTGTTGTAGTTATGATGGGCTAGTCTTGGGTGCATGCTTCTGAGAAAATGACCGGCATAAAGACAAGAAACAAAAGGACAACGGACAACGGACAACGGGTGGACAGTTGCAAGCCTCGGGAACCACAAGAATGCTGTGTGTTGGCCACATGTCGCAGAGGAATCTGGCACCAGCCACTAGTGTGGTCTACATTCGCCCTGACCCCGCACACCCTGTAACTTGGAGTCCTCGCAGCGCTCTCCATTACAAGTCGGGTAGGGCCTTGTGGGAGGTGACGAAAAGAACGCCCATTCAAGATACGTATATATCGGCGAGTATTGAGGCATCAATCAACACCGTCCATATAGTCCCCGCTCGTCGTTGACTGCGATAATTGAGTGCGGACGGAGATTGAATATGGAATACAAGTTAATTATGTAATCATATGGCAGCACGGTGCACAGAACCGGGTTCGAAAGCTGCGTGAACAGCGGAAATGTGCTGCTGCTGCTCGATGGGAATGCGTGGGGCGAAGAGCGAGTATCACTTGGGTGTGATAACAATATGTAGAATGAACGTGAGGCTGTCAAAAATGCTTCTCTAGTATGGTGGATGAACCTGAAGACCCCGAAGCGAGATTAACAAGGCTTGCAGGTTCACAGCATTCGGCATGTTAACGCTCGAGTCTGGTGCCTGCATGGGCCAGGCTGGAATATTTAGGATACACGATCCGACTACGAGACTCCTATTTACGAAGAGAACGGAGGTTCTTCCTATCAGATTGGCCTCTAGGCTTACACGGTCGTGTATGTACTTGAATGTCACCCGAATGTGCTCGAACTTTGGCGGCAACACTCTGTGAATATCATTGACGTGCGGACACTGTTCAGCTCCTGAATACTGATGATAATTAAAAGCACTATGCGCCGTCCGCGTTGATACCTGACTTCAACACCAGTACGGGACCACAGGTGGCTTGAAATCATTTCGGGACGTGCTGGTAAAGAGGCCTAGAAAGACATCACCATGCCAGTGAATAAAGGAAATCTATGTCAGATGTAAATTAGCTTGCATTAGCAAATAAAAAGTCCATGCCTGCAGTTGGGAACTACACAGAATAAACCACATGAATCTTCAAACCGATGACGCCTCCTCCCCGACCATCCCAACCGGGAATCTCTGCACGGCAAACAGGACACCTGTATCAAGGGTCTGAGCATGGTAGACAGCGAAATCGTGTTATTCTGGATAAGCATACCTCGGTGCAGGTGCCCTGTCCATTGCGACAAGCATGCTTCGTTGCATCGTTGCCTTGACCGCGGTGAACAGACATGGTCCACAACAAATATGCCCACAGGGTGTAAGCGTTGCATTCGTAGGCGGGAAGAAGCATATCGGACAAGTATACGCAGCAAGGGGCTCACGGGGAGAAGCGACATTCGAGGCGGATGGAACGGATAGCTCGCCTAGAACTTCGACTGAATCCACAGAGTCGCGACAGGGTTTGTGGCTGATGATGGCGACTTCGTCACTTGAATCAAGATTAGGGGCGGTGGTGCTTGCAGCGGTGAGAGTTAGTTGCGTATTGTCATCGTCGAAGTGCATCCGCGCTGGCTCCTCCCATGTTGAACTCTGCAGAGATGTCTCACCGCTAGATTCATTCACACCATGATTTGAGGTATTCAAGGATGGATAGGGAGCCGGTCCGTTACCGCTGACTTCATCTCCGCCCCCTGCTACTTGGTCATGCTCCACTCTTTGTCTCTTCCTTGGGACAGAAGGTCCTGCGACAGCGACATCTGAATCGTTGTGTAACACTTCGACGTCCTCGTCAGAAACCGGTAACGAGGTTGTTGCTCGACTTCGCCATCTAGATCGAGATGATCCCCTTGGGCTATGGGGTCTGCTGGTAAGAGGAATAGGCGGTGGCGCGGCGTCGGAGGTCGACATCATGGTAAGTTAGTGGCAATGACAATGAATATTAGCTTATGAACTACTGCCACGTAAGCACCACTTCAACTTATTGGGTCCTTCAAGCGAACCCCGATACACTGGCCAACCCAACGATACAATGTCCTTAATGGAGGACCAATCGTTGCTGCACAAACTCGATGCTGCCGTCCCCCAGTTCGATGCGTTCCCGAAACTACCCTCCTCGTACAAAAGTCGTTCAGAATCCCGAGGCTTCTTCACTCTTTTAGTCGCTCTCGTCGCTTTCTTGCTCGTTTTAAATGACCTTGGGGAGTACATATGGGGCTGGCCTGATTATGAGTTCAGTGTCGACCCACATGCAGCAAGTTATATGTATGTGAATGTCGACATGGTCGTCAACATGCCCTGCGAATGTCAGTAACTTGCACCATCATCATCCTATGTGCAACCTCTCTTGCAGTCGCTGAAACATTCCAATTACACAGTTCTAAGCGTCGACATCAAAGATGCTCTTGGTGACCGCCTGTTCCTCAGCAAGGGCTTTCATCTTGATGGGGTACATCCTCTACCTACTCCCTTCACCAAGCGTACACTGAATATAATTACAGACTGTTTTTGACATTGGCCAAGCAACGACTTTGAAGTGAGTTTCTGCTATCGGTCACATTATTACAGGTTGTGATTTGTGATACTGCAGAGAACATGCAAAAGCTCTATCGGCCCGTCAGGCCATAGCACAGTCCAGGAAGTCAAGAGGACTCTTTTCATTCTTTAGGAGCGGACCACCCGACTTTCGTCCAACTTACAATCATCAAAAGGATGGGTCAGCGTGCAGAATTTACGGTTCTCTGGCTATTAAGAAAGTCACCGGTACGCGAGCGTCTCTCGAGGGACCGTTTTCAGTCAACTTATGCATCAATAGCCAACCTGCACATTACAACTGCGGGCCACGGATATGCCAGTTCTGTCCACGTAGATCACAACAGTGAGTATTTCGTTAGGTATGTGGATTGTATTAACGTGTCATCTAGAAATGAATCTGTCTCATGTCATCACGGAATTTTCGTTTGGACCATATTTTCCGGACATCGCCCAGCCTTTGGATTATTCGTTTGAGATAGCCAACCAGCGTATGTCTCCTTTTTTTTGTTTGTTCGTCCATCGTTAAGGCACACCTGATTCCGCAGCATTCATGGCGTATCAGTATTTCCTGCATATCGTTCCCACAACATACATCGCCCCACGTAGCTCGCCTCTGGACACCAACCAATACAGTGTCACCCATTATACTCGTTCTTTTGATCATGGCGGCGGCATACCCGGGATCTTCTTCAAATTTGACCTTGACCCGATGGTTATCTCGATACACCAACGCACGACCTCGTTCGTCCAGCTTATGATTAGGTCCGTCCCAACTATCCATCCGCAACTTCCTACTACCCTAATGGAAACATTTGTATAGATGCGTCGGTGTGATTGGCGGTGTTTTCACCTGCGCCTCGTATTTCCTTCGCGTCACCGTTCGAGCTGTCGAGGCAGTCTCGGGCTCAAACAATACTTCGGGCATCGTCGCAGCAGAAGCCACCGGAGTCCGCAAACGATGGACAGGTGGCACCCTCCGTGCCAGACCAGTCCAAAACCGAGCCAGCTGGATCGCAGACGGTGCACCGTCCCCATCTCCCTCGTACGCAAGCTATGCGACTACCGCATCTCCAGGATTCCCACCGCAGAATGCGTATCCCTACTCACCGTACTTGTCTACTTCGTCGGGGCTTCCGCAAACTGGGTCTGTTCCCCCAACTCCTAATATGGGTATCGGCATTGGGATGCCGGGGCCTTCTTCGTTTGGGCCGCCCCCTGCACGAGGGCATGTACATTCCAGTTCGGTCGGTGGTAGTGTGTCTATGGGTTCAAGGAGTGTTAGTGCTGGATTGACTTCATTTCCTGGTACTCCTCATTCGCACTCTGCTGGGCTACCGCCGCCCCCTACGCCTGGTGCACAAACGGGTCCACTTGCACCTCCTTCAGGAGGTAAGAAGGATGACTGAATATAAGTCTCACGCGTTTCACAGGTACTTGTGAAACAATATGTATTTGCATTTTTTGATCGTTCGTGTTGATGATGAATAGATGATCAGTGATCGTTGTATACTTGTCCGTGCAACAGTTCAGCAAAATTGGTGCGTTAAGGTTGCTTACCGATTGATATAAATCAGCTCGGCTTGTATATCTACCTGGTCTCTTAAAACAGCGTCTTGACGATTCCCCTTGATGTTGTGACTGGATCCTTTCCCAAAACCAGGCCTCCTCTGCAGGTTCCTACCGTGACGAGTGTGGACAGCTGGACCGAACGCTGAAACATAGCAGTGACTGAATTTTAGTATTAACAATGATGGATAGCAACGAGAATCCTTTGAGATCACCAGAGTTAATATCATTCGGAATACTCGAGATCATCATCAACACTAGCGTTCGAAGCAACACGCCGCGTCCCTTGTCCCCGGGTTAATACAAATCTAACTGAAAGAGCACGCATAGCAAACTCACTTCTGCTTTTCTTTCGTGGCTGGGGAGGTTGAAGCAAGATATCGTCGTAGGTGGATGTCAGTGCGGCATACTTTTCCTTGGCTGCAGCTACCACGCCCATTCTCTGGATGACTGCTTCATCCATGTCGTTAGACGACTCGATCATCATATTTCTGGTCAAGAATGCATACCATTAGAAGCGTTAGATGAAGAATATATCTTCCGAAGCCGCTTTTCTGTATTTGATAGGACACTGCGTCTCGTAAAGAAATTGTCACCGTTCGTTGAACCAAATAGAACCTACGCTTGGTCAACAACCCCATGGACAGCGAGCGAAGCGACGACGTCTTCCCAATTCATGGGGAACAGTCTTGTCTGCATGCTTGCAGCTGTCGACGGTCTTTGATCGGCCAAGACGTTGAGGATATGGGCCAGCAGTGCTCCGATATCTCTGACAAGTAGATGAGCAGTGGAAGGGTGTAGGTTGTCGATGTTGGTGGAAGTGATATCTGAGCTTGATTCTCCAACCTCCCTGGCCTCTTCATCGTCCTGCAGCTGTTGAAAGACTGATTCACTGAGTACCATAATTTCGTCGTCCAGCCGCCATTCAGGCACGGGGCAGTCTAGCAGGGGCCACCGAGTCCATGTATCCCTCTCCGAGTCCTCCTGTTGTCTTCGCTGTGCTGCATATTGGAGAAGATGGTTCGTCAGATCGAGTGTCCTAGTTGTTCTTAGCGCTCTAATGAGGTTTGTGTATTCTGTTAGTTCTGTATGGAGTGGAGCGGGGACTGCGACGCGTTTCACCATGACCGTGGAGAAAAGGGCAAATAAATCTTTCTTCCACATGCCTCCAACTCACAATTCGGTTTTATCAACTGCACTCAAAACCCCTGCGATCGAGCAGCTCCGGAATAAACGCATCGTGCTTGCATCTGCGAGTCCGCGGCGGAAAGAAATCCTACGCACGCTCGTATGTGACCAGAATCAGACCTCGACCTCATTGATGATCATAAATAGGGCCTTGAGCCAGAGATCATACCCTCCACATTCAAAGAGGACCTCCCCGTATCCTCGTTTGACGGGATCTATGAATATCCAGTCGCAACAGCGACATACAAGGCTGTCGAGGTCTACGTGCGGCTCGTGGTGCGTAAACATGCACATTTCCGTGGTATATCATTCATGTCAACGCATCTCCCAGGAAACGAACCCAGATGATCCGCCTGATCTAGTAATAGGTGGTACGCTTACCGCGTATTTCTCAATTCCATGCCTTGTCTACTCGTGTGTGTAGCTGACACGGTGGTGCTGACACGGGCGTTGCCCGCAACGACGCTGGAAATGGAGATGGGCACAGACGCGCATCCGGAACTACTGGAAAAGCCCGTCTCAAAAGACGACAACCTCCGGATGCTGCTCGATCTGAACGGGAACGTATGCGAGGTTGTTACTGGTGTATCATTAGGTACGGCTTCGTCACAGGCCCAGTATTTATCTGTCTACCGCACGGCTCATCGTGGACTTCGTAACAGTATACCCAATACTCACGGCCCCTGGTTATGCCATCAAGTGGGTATATCATCAATGCTTCTCTAGTCTTGACGAATCTCTCACCTTACAATAGATCGTTTGACGAACGCTCTCTCGTACATTTTGCGGAAAATCCTCTACACCTTCTCAAAGCCTATGCCGAATATGGCGAGGGCCTCGATCGCGCCGGGGGGTTTGCCGTGCAGGTTTGCCCTTTCGCTCTTTGGAATTCAGTCCTGAACTCATACTTTTGACTCAGGGACTAGGGGCTCTTCTCATCCGCAAGATTGATGGAGACTTCCACAACATTGTCGGGTTTCCTGGAGCTGCGTTTTTCAAGATGCTGGATTTATTAGTAGAAGAGGATGAAGACTTCTTGGCAATTTGATCTGAACCCTCCAGTTATCTGGGGTCAACGTCTTCTACTGTGCGTACCCAGCGTAACAAATGCAGGAGGCTGGTCGCGGATCGACGGAGTTGCGTAGAGCTCTAGAGCCTGCAAATATTCGTATCATAGCATGGCGTGACCTATTAAATAAGTACAGTAACGATACAGAGCTTTCCCTTCCGTCGACACTCTGGGTTACACATACACTTAAGTATTAAAGTGCGATAGACATCCTGATGCGCTGCTACCTAAGCTCTGTAACTTCGCAACCACCAATATTCCCAAAACCTTTCTCGTGATCCCCATCGTGCGGGATACGGTATGTGGAGTGTTCCGAGATGTCGAGTACGGGCGAATTAACAGCTCCACGATCCATGAAGGGTGTATACGTCCGCTCACTGCTCGATAGATTTCTACCATGAGATAAGCCCGCCGGTCCGTCACCTCCGCCACCATGCATCTGAGCACGGTGAGGGGCTTGGGCTTGGGCCGTTCCAGAAGCCCAAATAGTCGCACCCAACACTCCGATAACGCTGACATACCCATTAACAAGTAAAAGCATTGTCGTCGTAAGATATGACGAGTCCGTCGTGATGCATATGATCTGCCCAATGTTGAATATAACAGGGAAAACGAAATTAGCAGCTGAGATCAAGAATATCTGCCTTATTCGGCGTCCAAAGCTACCACCTTGAGCCGCATTAGGTTTGCAAAACTTTGACGGAGTAAGAGGGAAGATGGAACGTACTTGATTTGATTGTTGATACCCTGGAGCTGTGAGAATATAGCTTATACAGGAAGAAGCCTGATGAATACCTTACGCAGTGTTAGATGTCCATCAATGATCACTAGGAACGAGGCTTACTGACATGTTGTCGACCACTTGCAACGCCCACTCAGCGGTGATATAGTGGTTTTTAAACCAGTCCGCTACAGGACCGAATTCCGCAAAACCAGTATAGTAATTGTGCAAGAACAACGACTATAATCAATGAGGATGTTGCTGCAAGCACGTGCAGAAATACGCAGACGTACCACAAGCACTAGACGTCCGACCTTGACGCATATTGGAAGCACAAGGACTTTTGCTACGGTACGCAGCGGGGTGGAATTGATCGGATAGAAAGCAAGGAGACGATAGAGAAGTATCGAATCATAAAACAAGGGAGAGAGCAGAGCAAAAAATGCAAACGTGAAGCATATGCCTAACGACGGCAAAGGCGAGAACGGCTCCAACACCCCCAACGCATTCAAATAGCCATTCAACGTTCCAGTGACCAATGCGATGCAGATAGCGAGTACGTTGAGTTTGAACACCAGAAGTTTCCGTGACGATGGAGTAGAGAACGCGAATAGCATCGCCAGCAGTGTCACCAGACATGCGCAGAACGGAGTTATGCCAACCACGAGAACGAACTGGGGTCGGACATACTCGATGAACGCCGATATAATTGTTTGATAATCGGAAGACTGGGACATTCTTGTGCTGCTGTCAAACTTGAAACGATTGGTCTCCTGAATCCCTGGGGCGGAATGGATACCCAGAGTCTTCCTCCTGCCATCCTATTAGTATGAACATCAGCACAGTGGATTAGATCGGGAGTTATGGGCAAATAGCGAATGACAACGATTGCAAGGCAGTGCATAATGACCATTCGAAGGCTACGAAACCTGTGTCCATAATGAAATGCTTTCGCACACTTCAGTGATACCGACACTTGGCTGAACAAATGAGGGGAATGCGCAGCACGAGGCAGCATGCATTGATCAAGAATAGTTATTCCAAAAAATGGAAATGTAAAAAGTTCAACCACCTCACTGGCACTCAGCGACCAAGCATCATCACTGACCTACTACGAACATTGAAAACACAAGGCGAATGAGCAATTTTGGAGGTAGTTGTGTGGTACCACACCGTCTCAACAATCATTTAGGACCGCTTGGTCCAAGCTGCCTTCGGGTCATGATAGATCTTGGCTAAAAGGGGATGCAATCTTCTCGTTGCCTCGGTCACAGCCAAAAGCACAGCCTTTCATCTTTGACCTTGATGGTACTACCCAAAATGCCCTGTCATGATCAAAATTGCATGTGTAAGAACACGCCATACGTAGAACTTTGATCACACATATGTTATCTCCAGTGCCTGATATCACTATCAAGATATCAGTTCAACCAAGTGTTTGTCAAAGGTGCATACTATCACCTTGTTTAACAAGGTCACTGTAACTGGAAATTATTCGCCTCTTTTCGTCATCGCGAATAGTTTCAACAAGCACCCGAGGTCCGCGTGTTAAAGGTTTGCACTGAAGAGATGCAATGGTTATCATTTGTTGGTAAATTGTTGTGTCATTGTCAAGCTCTGTACTATGTAAAGCATAGTCAGCTGAATTTATTAACCCTTGTATTGAAAGGACAAAATCAAGGGCCACAGATAGAACATTCTACAGAATCAAAATTAACCCTGGGTATACACCTTGCAGTACAAAAAGTCAGAATACAACAAAATAGGCAGTAGCTATGAGTGGGGCCCAAGGACATGTCATCAAACATCATCGGTCATAAAAGGATCACAGAAGCTACAGTAATCAAAGCATGGTTCACGAAAGGGGGAAGATGTGTGAAGGCTTTTGTCAGAAAGCAAAGGTACACGCAACTGAGATAAATACCTCTGAAGATAGCATGACTACAAACTAGGGATAACAAGTGAGGAAAGCAGTCTGAACAGTCAACGCTTGCGGAGCCATAGGGTGAGCCCGACTCGGCGGACAACAGCCGCGCAGAAGAAAGAGAACATGATGACAGATGAAATGCGCAACACCGGCAGTCCAGTCGCTCGCAAGAGAGCTAGCCTCTCTTCGCGATGCTTGGGAAGCTTCAAGTGATACCGATATATGACCGGCCAAATAAAGGGATATACTGAGCTCTTGACGCTCGCACAAAGTGAACGAGTGGCATCTCGCCAATCGAGCCAAAGGTCCTTGATGTCCGCAACGCCATTCGTTTGTACAGTCGAACTTGCATCGTCAGTCGAAACCTGAACATCCTTTCTGGAAGCTTGTTCGCGAATGACAGGACATTTCCAGGTAGAAGGTACTGTCTCAAGTCGCGTGAGATCTGCTTCCAGGACCTCGAGACGAGCTTTGAAAATCTGCAGTTCAGCGCGGGTATGCATAAGGGAGGTTTCGAGCGAGCGAATGATGCCCAACTGCTCGGTGCTCTCGGAGCGTGCAACATGCAGTGAAGGGAGAGCATCATTAGCTTCCACACCGGCGACGAGATCATTTTCCAATATGTCGACGTCGGCATTTATCGGGTCCACAGGACTACTTGCATCAGTGTCCAAAGAAGACTTGGAAGTGTCAGTGAAAACCGCAGTGAAGACACGTTTATGGACCATTGCATTTCTTTCTCCCATATCAAATTTCCGTTCCACATCCCATTTTAACGACCGAATATAATCCGGCTCTTGCATGGCATCATCGGAGTTCAAGAATTTAACAAGACTTGTGTTAGAGGAATAAGCAGATGAAGCTGGAACGCGCTTCACAGTTTCTCCGAGACCAATGTCAGCTTCCCAGCCACGAACACCGATAGGACCAAAATACGGAAGTAGCTCTTCCATGCTTGGTTCATGATCGTCATCAATGGAAGAATACGACCGCGGAGGGCTGCTCGCGATGACCGTCGTGTCTGCACTTGGCAACAGACCCTCCTCGTGGAGAGGTGCGGATACCCCGTCCTGTAAGGTTTCGAACTGTTTCGGGTCACCATCACATTCTGGGTCACTGCCAAATACCGACCCTTCGCCTCCAGAGGTTCCACTGCTACTTATACTGCCTCGGCGGCTCCGCTCCTGCTCCCACGTTTCGACCAGGCCTTTGACCTTTCCTCGCCTCCGGGTGCGAATACGGGCTAGATCGCTGTAGCGCTGGACAAATGATTCGGAGACCGAGTTTGAGGGGTGAATGGTGACAGATGGTGATGACGGGTTTGAAAAGTCCATTCTAGAATGTAGTGATAAATCAACAGATGAGACCGACATCCCATAGAGATCTCCATGGAAAGGCGACGATTTCGCGGTCGACCGATTTCGGATGTGTATAGCCTTGGATGAATCAGTAGTTTCATCAGAAGGCACCCCGATATGTGCGCGCAAAACATTCGTGCGAAGGGTACGGGAATTCACCAGTAAGCGAGATCTCTGCGTATCCGAAAGAGACGTACTAAAAAATTGGAAGTCCTTTTGAGTATGACAAGGACCGGGACTCAGAGTAGTGCATACCCACCTGATGACGTCTGTATATGTGAGTCGCAGCCACTGTCGGCCAGTAAGGCCGCGCTTGCGAACCCAATTGAGCATGACATCTACGCTAGATGTTTTCAAGTCCTTGCCCGCGTTAAGTGACATAGAAAGGTGGGTAAGGAGTTGTTCCGTCGTCCATTGTTCGGGATTCGAGGGCAGGTCACCATTCAGAATAGAATCGTTGTCTATATTCATGAGAGGATGAGTTGTTCCAGGGGGAAGAGTCTCCGCCCTTTTGCGCTTAGGTGTTACAAAGGCCTCCGTGGAAGTAAAGGAAGAACGCGTAGGAGAACCGGAGAAATATGTGGGTGGTGTGGGCAACGGCGGTGGGCGTGGCACGGTGTTGGCATTGCCAGTGGTGTTGCCCACCTCACGCGACGAGTGTTCGCGACGCGCCCGGGTAGGAGATAGTGGGACATAATGATGTTTGACGGATTGCACTGAATGAGGAGATGAATTTGACCAAGACAGAAGTGCAGATGAGGTTGTCTTGATTGGGTATGGGTGAGCATTGGGCTGGTGCTTTTTGCTCGCTGAGAAGGCCGGCGAAGACGCCCGGGTATCGGCCATTTTGTTCCTCGCCGCCAACGTCAAATGGCGGGTAGTGTTAAGGAACGGCTATCTTCTTCTACGAAGAGAGTCTAGCTTAGGGAGACTAGTGTTAAGGTAACTGTGCAACCCACAAAGCGTTGCAGAGGACTCATCATTATTTCTGAACTTTCCTCATTAGGAAATACATAGACTACATAGCTGTCCTTTGGAACTTGCCCGCTCTTAATTCAGGCTTTACACTTGTAGCCAGGAAGAAAACCACACGACATCTATATTCTTTAACGAATATATAGACAAGGTGAAAAACTAGCAATTATCATTGGTATGTTAGTCTGGCAAATGCTGATAGTTACATGGGTTTCCCATGGTATAACTGACACTAGCGAAATGCCAATCCGCAGATGGCAGTGGTATTAAAGGCTATGCGTGGATGGAAATTCAGTACGCCACATAGCCTCCTCGATATAGGAAACTCACCCGATGAGAGTCATCAAGACAAATCCCACGGTAGCGACAACCTTGCATGGCATTCAGAATCCAGATACTACCACATCCAACAGGCTGGCACTTACGAGTGTCGCGATGATACTAGCCGGTACACCATTCTTCAGAAAATCTATGTTTGTAAGGTAGAATCGACCTAGGTCATCTTCTTGTGTCGCACTTTTAGCCAGACCAAATTAGCAACACCACGTATACCGAACAGACCAGCTTACGCTGTTTGATTGGGGAATCCGGAAACCGGCATACCCATGCCAGTCGAGCAAATCAGGGCCGTGATAAAGATGAGCAAGTTAGATCTATCTCCACCAGGGATGTTCTTTCCGACTTCTTTTGCGATCGGGACAAGGAGAACGCTGGCAATGGTATGACTTATGAAGGTGGAAATAATCTGAAAGATTGAGTGAGACACTCCCATGTTGGTGATACTGTAACACACCAATACGACAACCGAAAGGAGGAGGACGATGGTATACAACTGCTTGCCCTCGAGCATCCGGTAGAGGACTTCATCAGCTGTGCTGAGAAGCCCACTGGAAGTGACCCCTTTCCCAAGTGCGATCCCACCCATAGCCAAAAACACAATCGTCCATGCGAACTGCTCAAAGTCATCCTATTGCCAGCGTTATTTTTGGTACTTGCGGAGGAAGACGAGACAGACCTTCTTGAGGACGCCTGTGGCGAAGAATGCAATAATAGGTATAATTGCAATCACACCCATGTCTCCAACGAAGTCCTCAATCTGGTGTTCGAAACACCAAAGCATGATGGTTGTCAAGCAAACAAAAGTTACCCAATACTGCTTCAAAGTGAATGTCTCTTTGGTAGGGCGGATGGTTTTGATTTCGATATCACCTTCGCCATCAGGAGAACGCGCAGGTTTGTAGCTCACTAGCAGGAGAAGCCAGATAAGAAGGATAGAAATAATGGACACCGGTAGGGAAACCATAAACCAACGGGACCAATCCAGTTTAGGATCCATAGCTTGGAGAGCAATTAAATTCTGAGGAGAGGAAATAGGAGAGCTTTGCCCTCCAATATTTGCTGCAAGTGCAATTGCCAACTAAATGTAATTTGCATTCGGATCATTATACCAGATTGTGGTCACTTACAATAAGGCATGGGGCGAAAGGAGCGTGAGCAGGTAGTGTCCGCAGAATAGGCTGGTCAGGTTAGAGTCAGAAAAGAAAAGAACCAATAGCAAAGGACATACCCGAATGAGAGTGAAGCAAAGAGTTGGGGCAGCAACATTGCTGTATAGCTGGTGTTCAAACGAGAAGCAGCGGCAAAGTATGTACAATACTGACCTAATCCACATGCTTGCGAAGCAGGACACACCCATAAACGCCAAAAGAACGGTGTTTGGATCTGAGCCAGCTAGACTCAAAACCCTGGTAATCATTATCCGATCAATATTCGTCTTGCTCAAAGCCGATGATATCGTAAATCCTCCGATAAGAAGCATGATAGTAGGCGAGAACATAACCGAGAAAATCCACCTGGATCGTGGTTTGCTTGTCCATCAAGAGGAGAGAAAAGAACGGCGTACTTTGTGGCATCATTCGCCGACATGACACTACCGTCCTCAGCATGAATTACCCTGAAAAGGACAAGCAACAAAGGCACCAGGGTGGAAGTAACGAAAAGTGGTATGGCCTGCGGAAGAGCTAGACGGTGCCATAGGATGACGGAGGGTAAGTACCTACCTCCGATGCCCACAATATCGTGCTGAATATGAGTATAGCGAAGCATTTGTTGGCTTCTGGGTTGTCAACCACTTTCACGTTCAATAACGAAATGAGCACTGCGGTGGATATCAAAAAATAAATATGCTTCCGCTTCAACTCGAGAGGACCAAGGGGCGTTTTAATACTTATAGCTCCCTTCTCTTCGTATCCTGGAGCAGTGGCAAGAATGAGTCCATTGGGGCTATGTGCTCCCCGGCGCTCTTGCCCGATCATCTGGCGCCACACAGTATTGCGCTCCCATGCAATGTTCTCCCGAAGGTGGAGCTTCAATTGTTGGTGGGCGGCTGAAGGGTCCCCGTGGGTGACACACTTGGCATAAAGCGCCACCAGTTGGTTTATCGCGCCATTCAACTTGTCCTTTGAGTTTTGCGTGAAAGGGACAGCAGCTTCGACAACATCGTGCAAGTAACGGCCTTGGAGCTAAAACAACGTTCAGATACGACTGAATCCAGCGGTATGACAGTACACCTTACTTCGCTGTACAGCACTTTGTCATACCTGGATTCGATGTCAACACTTCTAATGATTTAACAGGGTTTAATACTCACTTCTTCAAGATCTTGCGGAAACCGGAGTAGTTGAGTTCGATATATGACTTTAGGGAGGAAAATGAAACGAAAAGATTCGTGATCCTGCGTTTGAACAAGAGCCGAATGTCCCAAGCATAGTTTGTCTTTGCTACCCATACAGATTCGTCTTCAACGGATGCCGCACCATCCGTCCTCCCCAGAATCCTGTCAGAGAGGCGTCCAATCGGAGAACGGGAAGGATTTGCACCACAGGATCCCGAAGGTGTCTGGGACGATGGACGTTGCGGAATGGACAAAGTGCTGTTTTCCAGTCCTCCACCAACACCCTCACTGGATGAAATGCTCCGCCTATGACCTCGTCTCGTGCCTATGCGAGTGAAAATTAGTACGCCTCAACGAGACATACGCAAAACCAAACCTGAGGTGCTCCTACGACCATACCCAGCGGAGCTCGACTTCCTTCTACGGCGCGTCGCACTGTGTTCGAATCGAACGTGTTCGCCAATGTGTTCGTCGTCATCGTCGTCGTCATCGTCATCGTCATCGTCACCATCCTCCATATAATGCTCTGCACCTGAAAGACCCATAGCATCGTGCTCAGCGACTAATTCTTCCAGTTCTGCAAGGTCATCAATCAGTTCCTTCTCCTGATGCTCGTAGAACAAAACGATTTTTATCAGCTCCTTGTCAAGTGCCTGTATGAATAAGGCGTCTGCAGCCAACGAGCTTGAGGTGTTCACGAGAGCAGTGTGTTCATTTGCTTCCAAATCAAAGGAAGATCGAGTAGGAGCAAACTTTTGTTTCTCGAGTTGATATATGCATCGTTTCAGTGTGTCGTACCTGTAATACCTCAGTCGCACGAGTAGTCTATATGAACTTATGTACGGTGACGCACGCGATGTATTCGTCCCACCATTCTGCGACGGCGTTAAATTTGAGAGCTGAGCTGCACTGAAAATTAGGGGATGCGGATGAATACTATACTCTTAACAAAATGGCACACCTAAACTTCATGGCAAATGCCTTGGACGATTCAACAACTCCTGCAGTTGGTCTGATGGATTGTAACGGAATCTCTTCGACCCCACCACTAGACTGTAACCCTTCCGTCCAAGCGCTTAAAGAGAGAATGGTTGACACGCCAACGCGATCCACTGGTGACAACAGCTGAGGTTTGAGATTCAAAAACTTTTCTTGAAATGGTTGGCTCACTGCTCAGAGGGCGGGTCTGACATAATCCTCGGTGGCAGTGCAATGTCTAAATATATCATAGGCGGTGCTACTGGATGGATTCCCACCATTTCAACGATTTGGCCTGTGGTTGCTATCGCCTCAGTTTCTTGAGTTTGCACCAGATTGGCATGATACTCTGGCTCTGCCTGGTAAGTCATCGACGAGGCACCAAGACTGGCTTTATGGCAGCAGCTTTTTTTTCAGATCCAAAAGATGGTACGTTCAACCACGACTTCCTGCTTATTGGTCACTGTCGGGAAGCCATTTCTCGTCCTCCCTTCCAGCGGCTGAAACGAACCTCCAAAGAGTAGGCCTAATCTTCCTCGGTTTCCATATCCAATTTCAAGCACGATGTTTGGTTCACAACTCTGAATTTCAGTCGTGATCTTCTCAGCTTGCAATGGCTCATGAGCGCGAGCCCTGGTTGTAGATTACTGTGGGAATATTACAAAATTTGTGACAACCTGTTAGCCTGGTGGATTTTGGGGGATTTGCTGATAAGCCATGACACCTGCCCTGTCCACGGAAATACATTCTTCCTCGATTCCACTTCCTCATTCCCATTGAGCCAAGCTATTCCAGTGCTATTGAAAAGTTGTCGGGTTGCCAAATATTATTTGAGTTTTGTTTTGTTGACAATCCGTCCAGACGCCAAATCCTGCCACGGTGGTGCTCTTGGCATCAATTTAGGGAATCAAACTCACCTCAGCAGCGCTGATCCGTTGGAAGACCCAGCTGACCACCTCGCCTGAGACATATTCGTTGTATGTATACGACAGGTGAGTAGCGTTGCACCAGAGGCTCGTTGCACAGATCCAGGCATGTCACACCCGGCACAACTGTGGAACATATAACCCATTCCAAGTTGTCAGTGAGGGTAACGCACCCTTCACTTCCAACAGCAGTATTTAAAGGCGCCACGGAGGGAAAAAAACGATTATATTCAATGCACGGAGTAGAGTCAGTAGCACATCACATAGCTCTTGATGATTTTTTTTTTTGACTCCCACAATTAGAAGTATTCGTCATCCATGTCGCTGGGCAACTCCTTCCCCTAAACGGGTGAGCGATCCGAATAGCTCGAGACGCCTGAGAGCCGCACGGGCCCCTTGAAGAGTTTCCCAACTAATTTGCATCTTGAAAGCGACCGTATCGGTGTTGGCATAGACGACAGCACCTTGCTTCCTTGATCGAACTAAACCAAGGTTGGTGCCGTTAGTGTCATATGCTAATTAGCCAGACAGGACTGCCCGACCTAGACATTGATTTCGTCATGCGAGACTCAGACCCCTTTCAGCCCTGGCAGCGCTCCTCGGAAATGTGGATCCTCGCTCTCTGACTTACTTCGCTGTTTGAAAATTAGTCTGATCACAAAGCCAGCTCAGGGGAAATGCAAAATGAAGTATGTTAGCTGTTTCACAGCAGATGGTACGCCCGTGTACTTGATTTATCTGTCTTCGCGGCACCTGCCGAGCCCCAGGTTTGGCGGGTAGGCGCAACAGGGTCATAAAAGTATTAACCACTGACCACGCCATACCAGTGCCATACCCAAGATCATGTTGTCTCGCATGTCATCATGGCTATTGTATTTTCCGCCGAGCGGTAAGCAATAGCAACCGTTAGCTTACCCGCGATGCCTATCAAATGCCCTGTCATTTTTGGCCGTCCAGAATGTTCAACAGCAACTCCCGAAATGCCTTGCACACCATGTGAGCCTCGCGGTTTCAATGCATGCATGTTCACCTTGTGATGCGCCACCATAATTTCTTGAACCTTGCCGCCGCCACCCTTCAAAAGGTTCGCCCTGACCACCTTGCGTCATGATTGCGCCGCACTGGCACTGCAAGTATAAAGTGGAGTATTATTGCAACCTAATCTCAACCTGCGCACACGGGCCAACATTATAGTAATACCTTGGTCTCCTTTTCTTGCTTTGATATAACCATTTATGAACTTGCCCTTTCCCCCTGCAGTGCACCGGCTCACCAATCCGTGCACTGGTTTGGTTGGGTTATGGGGACCCATGACTTGGGACACCGTTTTCCAATTGGACCCAAAAAAAAGGGAGACACGGTGGGGTCCTAGGCCCATTTGTCCCCGCGTGACATCGTTCACAAATGTCAAAGTTTTCCTTGGCCTGATGCTAGTCATAACGTAGGCCTGCCTTCTTCGAAGTGCTTTTTGACGTTGCTGACAGCCACCATTGACAAGAACAGCTCCCGACACCCGCCTTTATCCGTTCACGTGTACCTGAACACGGGGTATCCTCACAGCAACGGTCTGCCAACGGAGCAGGAAGGGCTGGTAGGCCCTGGTACTACAGCCTTTGGTCAATGACGCCGGACAGCATGCACACGGCGACCGTTGAAGAATAGAAGGACGAGGGAACGATCGTGCCATGTGGTACGTACGTGCCTTCCGCCTTGCCTGATGCAAATGCATTGCATACTTATCAGCTGGGGAATGATGACACGGACTTGCTGCGGCTTAAACCTAGGGTACTTTCACGGTACGCATGCATGTCCGTCGGTACAATGCGACTTCCACTGATCATTAATTGTGCTCTGTATACCTCAATCACAAAAAAAATCCGTCTGAGACCTGGGAACCTTGCAGTACCCGGTAGTAATGGCTTTACGTGCCTGATATGTCGACTTCATACTGACACCCAATTTCATTTAACTTATTTGTTTACTGATTGGACATAATTGGCTAGCGTGCCGCGTCGATATGACCACTTACAATTGAGCCGACAACCCCAACGTTAACAACCTATTTTCTTCGATGCTCCACCTGGCGTGTAGCCAGGCACATACTACACTGTACCTCTCTGGAGTGAGAAAGACCTTGTCCTCCATCGCCTCTCCATGTTCACAACTGCACCCTCTTCCAAACCCGTCATTGTCATATGTCACCAGCTGGGCTGTACACAGCTAAAGAAGGTCCTTCAAACCCCATATACATGCCTGTGTGGTATTTGTCGCGACCTTACATACGCACTTACACTTCACAGTGAGCGATAACAACATCCTCGGTATTCGAAACAGTCCGACGATAACGTGTGGTGGATAAGTCAGCTTACCCCAACGGGCCGGCGCGCAGCCATTGCTCACCGAACAGGCGCTCGGCGAGGCGATGCTATGCTCGCGGGTGTATTGTATACATAACCCACCCAACGCAAGATATTAGCCCAGTGTTCAGAAATGTCAGATGTCAGATTGAAAGGCGATCTCACACTAGCAGTGCGTACATATATGTAACCTGCAGGCTCCACATACCGAGGAGTGAATATAATACATAAGGGCAAACCAGTGAGCTATGAATGCATGTGTACTACGAGCGATAACATTTATGCCAAGTGATGGTGGAGGTTATGGGCGACAGGTAAGTACTGTGGATGTATAAAAAAAATGCATTCCGGTGCCTTTACCAGGAGGAAAACGCTGGACATTATCGAAAGTCGAAGTGAAGCGTAGTATTACATTGGGAGGGTATATCAATAATGGCCGACCGCGCCTGAGAAGGAAAAAAAAAATAACATGATTTAAAACGCATAATGCGCGCAAGTAAAAAAAAAGAAAAGTTAGCATGTGCGAATGGTAACCTACGTGGGTTGGACTACCACGTTCGGATGGGTGCAGACCGTCTCGAAGTGTCGCCCTCTTCGCGGGAAGGCAGTGATGGTCGATTCGGTGATGAAGGCACAGGCGAAAGTCGCCCTGCCGAGCCCACGCTCCCCGCACCGTGAGAAGCACGCACCCTGGGGCTCCGTTCGGGCCCAGGCGAAGGACGGCGGTGTTGTGAGGACATCATGATGTCCTCTCTGCTGCCGTGATCACTGCCGTCACTATGCGCATGAGGAGGGGCATGGGAGGAATGGCTTCTCCCACGATAGGTGGTGCTTCTCTGTTCAGCATAAACATAAGCCCTGCTTCCTCCATCGTTACTTCCATAAGTGCTCTGACCAGGCCAGGAGTTTGGCATCGGTATGGGATATGACAACGAATTCGAGACCCTGTGCAATGATTGGGGTGTCAGGGATCAAAACATCAAGGGGAAATTGCTACGTACCTAGATACAGCGTCGCATGTTGAGATCGCTCGTTGTCTCGACCAGTGTATATTGTCGGTACCGACGTCTGGCTTTCGATCGTCATCCATCTTGAGGCGCCGCAAAACAGCAGTGGAGTCTTGCGACGATATGCCGCGGAGATCTTCTAGGGCAGAAATTGGGGGGAGCGCATAGGAGGGGTTGCCAATGCTGCGGGGAGGGGCTAGGGGCTGAATAGGTGGCAGTTTGATCTGATCGCCCGGGAGTTTGCTGCTTGCGCCACTCAAATCTGAGGGGCGATCGTGCAGTGTGATCGATGGGAATCCCATAGATATGGAATCCGATGTTGATGCGGATGACTTGCGGGTGGCCGCTATTGTTGAAGCAGGATACGGCGAATACCGAGTGGAGCGTTCGCGGACAAGAGGAGAACCCGAAGATGAAGGGGGGGTGATATAACCCCGCCGGAGGGGAGGGCTTAACTGGTGACCATCGGTGTGCTGAGGCAACCGGTGAGATGGATATGCATAGCCGTCCGTGTGTGAAGGCAGTGCTTCTGGGTCTGAGGCAGAACGGAACGAGGCCGAACTGAGATGGAGGGTGCTTGGACCGGGCATCACAGGAATGGAGGTCGACCAGGATGACAATGAGGACTGTGGCCCGCTGGCGGAAGCTGAGGCAGCCGGCTGATTAGTCCGCCGAGGTCGTCGGCGACCGGTGGCGTTTGACACGATCTGGCCATAACCTGCTTGGTCTGGCGAGAGGCAGGTACTAGGGAACGTGGGACTAAGGAACACAAGTGTGAGTTGGGAACAAGGGGAATGAAAACGGAGGGCTCACCCGAAGAGTGGAATTAGATCGTCACGGATGGGCCATGCAACTCTGAAAACACGCAATAAGGGGCTAGCGACCTGGTTATGCAGAAAACAACCCACCGCCGAGAAAGGCGTAGTGCGACCTGGAAAGGGATTAGAACGAAGCGGTGGAAAGGAGGAGCTTAGCCTGTACTCACCTCGTAAGGCATCCAGGTGCCCTGAATTTTGAGATAGCCACCCCGTACTCGACGGATGACGGATGCCAGCTCAGGCTGGGAGTCGATCATCTTGACAATGTCAGCTACGAGGGAGCACTGATTGAGCGCCCGAAAGCAAGAAACATGGATTGAGATAGCCGACCTTTGGAATTGCCGAGGGCTGAATTGCCATGCGTGAGCAGCACAGAGACGATCGGGAGGGAATACACGCACCTTTCCAGATGCCAGTCCAGAGAATGTAGCCGTCATCGATGTCCATCATGATCCACTGGCCGTTGAGTGGGTACTCGTAGACGGGGCTAGGGAGGGGTGAGTGGTGAGCAAGGCGGGGCTGGGATGACTGACATGTAGCCTCGAGGATCGTTGCTGGTGATGTAGCGGCCCTTGGTTACTTGGTGTTTCTGGCTTGCATAGGGACGAAAGCGAGGACCAGCGGCGGATGTCTGGTGTGTGGCGGCCATGGGGTCCTTGAGAAGGGGCAGGTGGGGTGAGCTCAGCAAACATGCGGCAGAGACACGACGCACATGCAAGACACCGGAGGTCATGTCCAACGGGGGGGATGGGGGACGGTGTGGGGAGGGCAGGGGGGGGAAGAGATGGGATCCGGAGAGAAGGTGGCCGGGATGGACAAGGAATAAATAAGACAAGAGGAGGGAGAAAAGGGAAGCGATAGCAATTGGCAAATGAACGCTCCATGTCTGCGCATGGCAAATTTAGCAATGCGAAATGATGGATCTGATTGTGCTCCGGCCACGTCGACGAGGCGGTTTTTGTCATCGAGATAAATCCGTGACATACGCGTGTAAATTCCATAAACACCCCTTACTGAGCCCAGATAACCATGACACATCCTGCCTTATTTGGGATCGCCCGCCCGGTCATCGCGTCGTCATGCTCCCGAAGCGGAAAACTTAAATCGAGCATCTTCGGTCGCATCCAAACGCGGCACCGGCAGGATTCACGATCAGGGCAGCTAAATACAGCAGGGATGCCGACCTTCCGAAACAAACAAAACTCTTCGCGGGGCCTTACTTTGTCTTCCTTCCCCTGAACCAGCATCGCACGCACACAGCACGATTAAATGCGACCATCACTCCCTCGGTGCAAGGTTTCAGCCACTACGGAGACACTGCGGACGACACGACTCGGTTGCTATATGGGAACCCTTGCTTAATCGACGTCTAAGCGCTTGCCGCCATTTCGCCATAGGTGGTTAATGGCTTTCAGTGTGTACACGAAAACGTGGTTGTGCGATCAGTGGCACGACAAGGTTTTTCTGATAGCTAATAGCCCACGATGGCGAAGGTGGTCGACTGGCTAGTTTGACGAGGAACGCCTTGTAAGGGGAAGCAATATATCCATTTCTGGCCTACTTGGCTTCGATGAGTTCATGGGTGCCTCAGAAGCACACTGTCGATCACATTTACTCGCGACCCTCGATTTCTCGAAATTTGATCCGGATCCACCCTGAACGAAGCGTTCAACTTCAGCGAGGTCCAATCCCTCGACCCGGGTTACCAAACCTTAACTTATTCGGGCATCCCTCTCTTGTATGGGAATCTCACTCCAGATCGGAGCAAATCGGTACCGAGATGACAACTTGTCGCACTCCAACGATAAGCGGTTCAGGACCGCTTCCATAAGCGTTCCCTTCTCAGCGTTTTCTTCTTCTCGTTGCTCGCAGGAATCTCGGAAATACTATGCTTATGAACTTACCTATCCCGCCACAACAGTGCCCCACAAGTGCACCCAATCGGCGGCCGGCTGGTAGCGCTGATTTCTCGTGCTCTCAAGTGGTCTCGTAATGAACGGTCCCCGGCCTTCGCACGCGTTCAAGCCCATACGCTCATGTCGACGTTATTCAGCACACCAACTACTCGGGAGACCTAAGCTTCCGTTCATGTAATCAACTCAGCATCCACTAGACGAAGGCCGCCATCTGGTTACCCGCTCACCGCCACCGGAGATCCCAATCAACCTGACAACATGCCATGGTGAATGTACGTTCTTTCTTCTTCCAACTTCCCACCCGCCCATGATTGATAAACGTCTCCACCGAGGATTTGCCGCAAGGCACAGGCATGTATAATGCGCTCGACAGTGTGCCACACAACGGAGAATCGTTCATGCACTGCTTCGTCGAAGTCTATGGCTTCTCATGTTGTATGTTCTGCTCTCCATTCATTCTCTCTTAATTCTTTCATTCCAACTGCGAAGGGTTGTGTTCGCAGATAAGCATCAGCCACCAGGATTCCAGTCCAGTCTTCTGTGGGCCCTCGTCGTGCCTATGCATCAAAGCAAAACCCTCGGTACAATTCTGAACCGAGGCAGTAACCTTCTCCGATCGAGTCGCATCATATATGTCAAAGAACAGGATCTTAGTAAGAAGAATGTAGTCTGGCGCCGACTCGACGGACAAACTACTATGGTTTTGGGTTACGGACCTCAGGTTACCGTTATCGAAACACGCTGGTGTACTGTGGCAGGCTATCGGGAATGAAAGTGGTAGCCTTGCACTGCCAATGCTGGTTGGAGGGGGCATGGCGTTCTGCCAGGGTCCGAGTCCAGCCCATACTAGCCAGTTGCGATCATTTCGCCATTTGAAGTCTAGCTCCGCAGTCCGTACAGCCATTAGGGAAATAGGCCTAAGAAAACCTCGGGGTGGACGGATCCAGCATAACCCCATTTCGATTAACCAAAAGGAGTATCATTGCTGAGTTTCCGAGAGACGTTTAATCTTCTCGACCTCGCTGACAGCCTCGATTTCGACATCGGCCATCTCTCCGGCACATGTTAATAGCACTTGCTGTTTCTGTGATTCCGTTCCAGTCCGACATCTGCTCGATTACATAATACGATGCGTTTCATGCATACGTATGCCCAAGCGCTTTACTGGACTTGCTCTTGCCTCCTGGAAATATACATGGTGCGTGTTGCCGATTGGGAAAATGTAACCCTTTGTTATTGCGAGTGCATACCTGTCGGTGGCGGGTATACTGTGATGCGATTCTAAACTTGTCCGATTCATTCATGGAATCGAAGGTGCGATGCATCACCCTATGTGATTTGGCGAATCACAGGCGCAAAGAATGCACAGATTAGTTCCGGTATGTGTTATAAACCTAGTTATCGGCCCCCCACCAACGGGTCTCTTCAGCATCATATCTCACTGCCGCCATCCACAGGTCGGTTCGTGAAACGGATATAAAAATAATACGGCACGCAGAATGGACAGCCATAGTACTAGAAAACTCTAGATTTAGGTCGCTGTACATATATGTATGTCTCGCTACATAATATTGCCTGGCGGCACCCGTCGGGTCAAGGCCCCCCCCCCAGTTCTCGAGAGGCGCCCTTTCACGCCAACACACGTCGATGTCGGTTTCTTCTATATACACCTGAGATGAATCAGCTCGGCGCGATGGTGGAACCCATTCCTCCCGAAACATGGCGGCACCCGAGACATGGCGTGGGCACAGTGCATTATGATCTTGGATGAAAGTGGAGCCGTTTCACAATGAGGTTGTACAAACGCCTTTAGTCTTGGGAACTTTACTAGGGTCATGACGGTCAATAGGGCATGGGGTTGTGTGGCGTTTTTCCACGCGTTCAAATGCTTGTACTCGTGCCTGCGTCCCTGGTACTAAGCCATGCTCGCGATCCCACCATTTAGAACTTGGGGTTCGGATTATCCCTCGGAGGAGGATTTACAGCCCACACACGGGCCCATGCGCATGTGTTACATCAAGTTGTATGTATCATGTGGATATGCTGCCCAGCCCTCGTCGGGATCTACAAAACCGACGCTAAGGGGTCCAAGGACCAAGAAGCCAAGCCCACAATCACCTTCTTATCGTCGCCAGTAGGCGCTTCGCTCACGCCCAAGTCTTCGCAAACGGTCGTATGGAGCAGATTATCATCTGTACATACCTACACGGTGTCAGTCCATCTCGACTTCGGCATTGATAGTATGAGACTATCATAGTTGGCTTCTCGGAATAACATCCCTCCGCCCCATGCGGCCTCCGGTACCCCGTTCGGAAGGGGCGGAGTAGCATCGACTTCTTACTTCTCGCCTTGCCCTTGCACAGCGCAGTGAAACCTATATTGAGTACATTGCCAACGAAACTTTCCTCGAGTCGTGCCTTCTCAACCTAATCCCCGGGTCCAAATTGACCGTTTAGGTGTGGACTTCGCTGGCGGGACCACTCCAGGATAAGCTTCGCCACCCTAATGTGATGAGTCTGTAGAACCTCCTCAGACGGTGCTTGTTTTATCCATGACTCGTGCACGTTGTGTACATGAACTCTAATCAGCCAGCCAAGGTGCCAGTCAGACCAAAGTTTACCACTCACGCCACCCATCCAAACTGTATTACTTCTGCCAGTGGCCGACGGATCTTTGTGGGACTCAATTGCCGCAATCCACATCTTGGAATGCAGCACAGTTGTCAAACAGCTTTGTCAACATGGTTTGTGCCCGAAGCCTCCAAAGGCCACACAGTGCTTGGAGCCATTGAGGGTGGATACACAAGTGGGATCGTCCTGAAACCCAGTACTACGGCATTGTGTACTTATCGCCGCATGAATGGATTATCCAACCAATTTATAGGCCCCCTGTCTGTCCAGTGAAAACGTGTGTACCGCATGGAGACTGAAATCAGAAGGAACGCGCCTTCAATACAATAAAAATCCCTGGGCCTTCTCGGTCCCCCTTCGAACCCCATATGTGGTGCTTCGGCCACACAAATCATTAGTTTGTTACTATCTGGCCGCGTACTAGTATGAATCATTTTGCATGACGATCACAGCATTTATGATCTTATCCGATCATCGCGATCACCCGCGATTCATGGACTGCATTGTAATGTTGACTGCACGGGTTGGGGGAGATTGTGTGGGGCCGACATTCCCAGTGTCCAATTGAAGTACAGTCAGACCCCAGGTTTTGGTGCCACTTGGGAGTGTGCACGATTCACGAATTGTGTGTTGTCGGCACTAGGCGCTCCGGGGGCTGTTCTACAGCGAAGGCGAAAGAACCTTCGAACCTTGCTCGGTTTGACCAATACGAGTGCGCGGATAGTACGCTGGTCGGCCGGGCCGATTCATTATGTATATATAGGACTGCTCGACTCCGTCAATTTGCCCAAGGCATACAAACTTGGCAAGCGAGTTACTAGGCATGTACTACAGACTACTAGCATTCAAGGGCAATGAACACCGCACCGGGGTCATGGATACTTTTTAGTGTATATTATAAGTAGGATAGATACGAGGAAGCCAGGGCATATTTCGTGCTCAGGTTCGCCATGCAGGGATTAAACCAGTAGGGTACGTGGTGGCATTTGGGAGGGCAGACTGGCATAGGAAAGCTGCTATATATAGGAACCCAGGGAGGCTACCGGAAACAAAACTTGTAAGTGTTGGGTCCTCGGGACGATGGCAGGAGAACACATGCTGCACAGGTTGGCAAACTAGTGTCCCTTGGGTCCCATGTAATATGTAACTGTGGAGCTAGTCCTATTCGAAGATAGGGCAACAAAGCTCAACACTGCACACGGATATGAAGTGCCATTTCTTTGGGGAATGAAATGCCAAAACAAAGATTCTTGCGTGGTCCGCCGAGCCGATGCAGGCATGTCTGCCCTGGGCTTGGTCGTATCTGGAAATAGCTGCAAGCTCCCCAAGACCATCGACTGAAGTACTTCTCAAGGAGCCCAGCATTGACAAGATGATGTTCCATTGGACCAGACAACACGGATGATGGGCATAATACCGCTCAGTCAGCACAGGAACACCGTCGGTGTCGGTGACATGGGTATGTGAACAGCGTTCTGCAGGTCACCTCCGCAGCACTGAATAAGCTTTGGACACCACCTGCCAGCAGGACTTCAGTGCGTGTGGAACTTGAATGAAATTAACCCCAAACTGTGGCATAGTCCATATGCTACCAAACTTATCAAGTCACGAATCAAGGGCGAGGGCCCTGAACCTTGAACACTTTCTAGTTCGAGCCTATCAGTGAGTTGTCCTCTGTTGACCTTCCAGGAACCCTCTAGCGAGGCTCTTCTGGCCGCCCCGCGAGTTTCAATAAAGGCATCAAGTATATTGATTGACCTAATCCTCTTCTAACGAGAGAAGACCCCCCAAAGGCATGTGTTGGACAACAACCCGTTTACTCAACACTTCTCCCTATGGTTTACGTGAATCGCTCGCAAGTCTTCCAGAGGGTAAGAGCACCCTTACCTCGTACATTTTGAGTAGACCCGAGTTTACCTTGGCCCAGTTTGGGACGCCAGTAGCAATGGCGTACAGTTGGGATGAATGTTCATGGAATGGTCCATGTTTGACTTGGTGAATGCGGTTTACGCACATGGAGTACAAATTATCTTGTGGTAGAATGGGACGAAGGATGGCGGAGACGGGAAACTCCGTTTGGTCTGGAGAGGTCAGTACAGTGGTCATTTGAACTGTCGTCTGGATCGTACCTCTTAACTGAGCACTCCCAAAGACGTAACCAAGGAAGCAATAATCATCTAGACCCCAGACGCCGTGGCTACCTGCTGGTTCAAGCCTATAGACATCTTGGAGTCTCCAGCATAATCTCATATAACGGACAAATACCCGCAGCACCAACGTGCGTTCCGCTTCTGGTGAAGGGTTGAGAAACCCTATGAGAGAGAGGCAGCAAAGCAACATGGAAAAGGACGTTTCATGTCCTGACCCATAGTCCAATCGCAAAAAAGAACCGAAAGAGGTCAACAGGAACGGCTTTAAATAGGGAATGACTGTACGCATGTCCTTGCCCAACAATTCGCACAGAAGTTGGTCGGATCTCTGTGACAGGATGAGGGGTCGACATTTTCGACGTCAATAAGACGTGCCTGGGTCAAACGATCACCCCAGGTTCGAAACGCTTGATTGCCAAATCGTTGGGGTGACTGAAGTGGCGGGATGTCATCGATCCACCCATCAAGTGTGTCTAACATGGAGAGCAGAGCAGTTATTGGCTGATTCGGATTAAATCTGCCAGAGTAGTAGAGGACTTAGGAAGACTTACTGGACCGCATGGCTCATCCGCCTGCTGTATAGGATATCCTATGACCGCTTCATTAAGCCGCAACAAAAACAGCCAATAATCGCGATATCCCCTCGTTCGCTTCCATGTTGCGATGTCATCATCGGTGCGTATTTTTTGCTGAGGCAGGTCCACGAGTTCTGTTATACGAATCTGTCGCATTTGAGGCAGGTTTTGTGGGGTCATTTCAACAGCTACCAAGTCTATGAAACTTTGAAAGGGGTTGCAGCGTTCTGTCGCAAGTTTGCCACCAGCGCACGCTCTGAGTCAGCATCGGAGGGCTGTGTTAGGGGGCCGGGGCCGTGTCATGTGACTCGTGATTGTGTCACAGGTCGAGGCGCGTCTTGGTGAACTCTGCGACCTTCATCTCCAGCAACTATTCCTGCGTGTCGTAGTTGTTTACCTCCGTTTTGTATCTGGAATAATGCCTCCTTATGATGACTGGAATGTCCTCCCCGAAGAGGAAGAAGAAGAATTGCAAGACACTTCAGTACGTTGGCGGGTGTTATATTATTGTTCTACCACACTTTCGGCCAGTTTTTTGAAGGGAAACGCGACGTGATCTTGTTCTGTATTGACTGTTCAGAGTCCATGCAAGAGCTTCGAGACGATCCCGTCTATGAAGACGTGAAAACATCTCACCTCCTGTCCGCCCTCGACGCCGCGATGCAGGTGCAGAAGAAGAAGGTCATTTCAGGACCAAACGACTGGGTTGGGATCCTCCTATACAATACAGTGAGTTTCCATGATAGCGAAATTTTTGGGAATGAATTCATATTTTCGTGCAGTCACAGCGGAACGAGAGCAACACCCGTACATCTGAGATTAAGAAGGGTACTTTTATTTACCAGCATCTGGCACCCGTTAGTGCGCCGTCAGTACAAGAACTCATGGGTTTGATCGATGGTTGGTGTCATCTTCTTGCAAAGTCAACAGCCCACTGATTCTCTTCGGGGAAGAGGCTCGCGGGGATCCTGATACCTTGAAGAACAAATCCCCTCCTCTCCAAGGAAATAAGATACCCATGGGGGACGTATTCACGAGTTGCAACTGGGTGTTGCGCGATAGGTTGTGTTATGTCAGTCACGTAGTGTGTGAAACTCATTCCACCTCCATCAATCAGTGCACCAAAGACGGCATCAAAGCGCGTATTTCTCATCACCGATGATGACAACCCAAACCCAGGCAATACTAGACTGCTGACTTCAGCAAGAACGACACTCATTGTAAATGATGCTGTTATGACAAGATACGTGTAGCTGACGGCACGATAGGATCTCACGCAGTCTGGGTGTCAAATTGAACCATTTTTCGTCTCCACCCCTGAAAAACCGTTTGATGTGACCAAATTTTACTCGGTACGTCTTGTCGTACATACTTGCCCTTGATCACCCGACCAACGGTGGGAATTGCGATTCAGTCAGTCCTTCCTTCCAATGTTGTTGGCAACGAACAGGAGGACTCCGGGATGCTCCCGGATTCAATATCAATTACAAGAATGGACGACCTTCTTGAACAGATGCGCTTTCATGAACAACCAAAGCGCGCATTGTTCAGCATTCCGCTCGAGCTTGGCAAAGGATTTACGATTGGGGTAAAAGGGTCCGTATATCGTTAAATTAAAATTACGTTGGGTCCAACCTTTCTAACCCGTCAGGTACGGATTGGTGACGGAACAAAAGAAAGGGTCGCACAAATATTTTGTTGACTTGGGTAACAAGTTGGAGGTGGTAACTAGCAGGACTGCCTACATCGATGAGGTACGGGTTAATACTACCTTAATTGTTTCCTTCTGGTTTACTCTAAGCGTAACTCTGGCAGGAAAAGGGTGCGGAGGTTGATCGGAACAAGGCATTGTTTGGCATGAAACTTTCCGGCGGTGCAGATCAACCTGCCGACGGTGACAAGAAAATTGGACTTGGGGGATCGCGGGTAGTGAGAGCTGGTCGAAGGGTGATGTCTCTGTGCTTCTCACGTTCATATATCTGACGTGAATTAGCCCTTCTATACCGCGGAAGAGGTTCAATCATTCCACACTATGGGGCTTGAACCAGGTGCGTGAAAATGGGAAGCATCGTGCTTCAGTCGACTACATGACCATTGCAGGAATAAAACTGCTGGGATTCAAGAGTAGGAAAGAATTAGCTTTCGAAGATAATGTCAAGCATTCGCTTTTTATATATCCGGACGAGCTGGTAAGATTCAACGACGACCCTGTATCTTCAGTCTCTTCATATTTCTCTCTCAGAAATATTCTGGGAGCAAGCGGACATTCAGCGCCCTGCTCCAGAAGATGCTCGAAAAGAAGAAAATTGGGTTGGCCCGTGTTCTTGTTCGTCGTAATTCAAGTCCAGTGTTTTGTGCGATGTTACCACAGGTAATAGCTATACACAACTCATCTTCGATACTACTTAAATATACGTCATTTCCTAGGCAGAAAAGGTGGAGGAAGGCGGATGGAGCGAACCGGCTGGCTTTCATCTCATCGTTCTTCCGTTCGCAGACGACATTAGGGCGCCTCCGCTGGAGAAAGAATTCAGAGGTATGGTGGATCTGTTGCGTTTGATCTCGTCTTTATATCTGATGTTCGATGCATCATTAAGCCTCAGCACCTTCCAAAGATGCAGCGAAAGTATGGGTAGAAAAATTGTTGATCAAGAATGGTTTTGAACCCGATTCATATCCCAATCCCTGTGACTCTCTTGCCTTTCTAACCTCAACCCCCTTTTTTACTGATTTTTATAGCACTTGCGTACCACAATGCCCAACTACAGGCGAGCGCATTCAGAGAAGAATTCGATGCCGAGTCGTTCGAAGATTTGACAAGACCAAAGTACGATATGATCCATAAGGCATGTGTTGTCACTGACAAAGATATTGCCATCGCTAAAGTGGTTCATTGCGTGTACAGCGAGCGGGAAACCTATTGAAGGAGTGGAAGAAGGCACTCGCGGAGGACGAGCACTTCAACAATGTCGTCCTCATAACAGGCACCAAGAGGAAAGCAGTACGTTCCACCCTTGAAGCGATTGTTTCATACCACTGACACATCTTCAGGATATTTCGGTGGATGAAGCTGAGGTCAGGAGCAAGTACGAGTCGGATATGCTGGATAAGGTGGATCGATATAATTTCACCGCTGTATTTTGCTAACGTTCCACCGTGCTTTGTAGCTTCGGGTCGATCAGTTAAAGGTTCGTTGATAACTTTCACTTTTCCGTTAAGAAGTTCTTCGTCTGATTATCATCCATTGTTCCAAGGAGTTCCTCAAGAATAAAGGGCAATCCGTGACAGGTAAAAAAGCCGATTTGATGGGACGTGTCCGGGAATGGCTTCAGAAGCATTCCTAAGTCTCGTCGTCAGGCTTCAAGTTTTGTCAATCAGTAGCCTGGAGACTCAAATGCGCACCATGTTGTAGTATTACTTGCATTCATAATTGTACCACTAAGTATAGAAAGAGTGTCTGCATAAGTTGAGTCGGTCCCCACGCGTGAAGTTGACAATGTGTACTACCATCATGAGGGTCATCAAGTCAAAAGATAAGGAGATGCATTTTTTGCCTCATTCAAATTAGACCTTCGTTTGGTGGATATCCTGAGGAATTCAGTCGAGTCTTCGATCTTCCTACGGGGTGTCCCCTGTAATACGCCAGACTTGATATTCTGTCCACGAGGAACGGTACACCGTACCATATTACCTTCTCGGGGTTTGGATTTGAAAAGGGTATGATCAAGTGTCGAATCCCGCTTGATGTTCCAAGTTGAGAGATCTGCAGGAATCGGCTTCCAAATTCCGATTGAAAGGTTATGTTATACACCCGATCATCATGTTCGGATCATATTTGTCCATTACAACAGGCCAGTTTGTTGATCACCATGTTCCGCCAAGTTCTCAGCAGCTTTCGGAGTCATTCACAAGCGGTCTTTGTTAGACAGAATCGGAGGTGTATACCACCAGTGCCTGGAGGCCGTCCTACTAGGGTATCATCATCACTGTTCCATAGCGCGGCGCAGTCCACCGAAGTTACGGCCGCTTTGGAAACTGAGGATGTTGACACAATGGACCGCCTGCTGAGGGTCGTCAGTGAGTAAAGATATCGCTGTCCAGCCTCTCGACAACCTGAATGATGGCACGTTTAGGAGAGAAGTCTAATCCAGCTTCCAGGTAAGCAAACACGTTCTGGGCCCGGACTTGGAACAAATCAGCTTGTAGTTTCATGCCAATACGGAGTCGAGGTCTCTGGTCCGAAGTGCTCCTTAGCGGCACGGCGAAACCCCCCACTTCAGAAATGACTTCATCGCCGTCTTCAGACCCACCTACTCCACGACGTATGCACGAGACGTACACGCAGATAGTTCTCCCGTTCGCGTCGTCTCCCGAGCTTCTGGAACAGTACACCAATGCATCTGGAGGCCTGCGCACTGGTATGCTCATGGAACACCTCGATTCTCTCGCCGCATCTACAGCGTATAAACACATGCTCGGACCCGAAGCAGGGAATATCAGCCGAGTACAGGAGAAAGGGTTTTACATTGTCACGGCTTCTGTTGAGAGGTGGGGGTTTCGCCATGAAAGAGGAGCATACTCCACACGCTGTTGCCTCATTGACTCGATGGCTATTTCGTAGACTGGATATTCTGGCCCCGCTTCGACCTGTCAGGGATATTCGTCTCAGCGGACAGGTCATATACACGGGTACAAGTTCTATGGAAGTCGCTGTTAAGATGGAAGCTATCGCTATAGACGGTCGGGAGGAAACACTGATGCTCGGTAAGACAGACATGACCTGCAATGCTAGGCTTGCTCATCCGATTCCGTACATAGGACGATTCTCGATGGTATGCAGAAACGCTCGCACGCGTAAGGCATATCCTGTCAATTCGCTCGTCATCAACACTCCTGAGGAAGAAGCACTGTATAAGATGGGTGAAAGTTGGTCTCTTTATAGCATTGTTTTTTAATCGAGGGGGCTCACGGAATGCAAGGTGCACAAAAACGGAGAAAAGCAGCAGCTTTGCAGTCCCTTTTGCGTGTTCCGCCGACCTCGTCTGAGGCCGCAGAGCTGCATGCAACCCATCTAAAGTATGATCAGGATGCTGGTACTAACTCGATCGGAGACAGGATTTTCATGGGGGACACCTTGCTGGAAAAGACCATGCTGATGTTCCCTCAAGAGCGCAAGTAAGCCCAGCTAGAGTTATAAAATGCCTTTTTTAAGTTCTTAACCATGTCAGCGTACATCAGAAAGTATTCGGAGGTGAGACATATCCATTTCCACTCAGACCAACTTTAATCCTTGCATTATCCAGGGTATTTGATGCGTCTAGCCTACGAGGTAGTTATCATCCATCCTCACAGGTACCTCAGTTTCATGAGTATGCATTCCAGCTCGGTTTTGCGAACTGCTCCCTATTCACACGATCTCACGTTTCCTTCCTTTCATTGGACGGAACATCATTCACGCGGCCGGTCCCCATTGGTTCGATACTCCGCCTGCGATCCCAGATCCTTCACACAAGCCCGCCCGGTGAGCTCCCCGCTGCAGTGGTAAGTTTCGTGGACAATAAGCCTCTTCTCCAAGTCCCGCTTTCAACATTTTCATTTTTCAAACTTACACACCCCATGACAGCACGTCCGCGTGCAAGCAAGCGTGGTGGATATACAGAGGGGCCAAGAAGAAATGACCAACGAGTTCCGGTTTACTTGGGCTCGAGATGACGGGAACTCCATCTCGAGGATAGTCATCCCAAGGACATATAAAGGTAAACGTGACCCCTCTTGTGCATTCGGTGATCAGTGCATGAACATCTTTTTTTTTTTTCCGGTTCGTTGTCAACGTAGAAGCAATGTTGTGGCTGGAAGGAAAACGAGCTCTCGAGATGGGTGCACAAATTAGGGGAAGAAGGTCTCGAGGAAGCGAGATCAGCACTGACGCATGATGTAGGTTGATTGTATCAAATATCTTTTGGTTGCAAGGATCCTAAGATCTTTGGTTTGCCTAGGGGAGAATGTTGGAGTGGCTGAGCAAATTCCAAGGCCATGTCAGCTCCAAAGTATCTCCTGTATAACTCCCAACAACGGTGACTGGTGCTCTGGTAAGTGCCAGCGGTCGTCTATACCACCCTTTGGCCTGTAATTACCAAAGCTAATACCAGTTTGAAAACTCTACATATCTGTCGAACCCGATATATATCTTACCAAGCGTTGATGCTCACCACTGCATTCGCAAAAGAATGTCATGGAGCGACGCCTCGTTTTAGTCTTTGCCCAGAGTTGTGCGATGATGGAGATCGATGTCACAAGAAACCGAGAAACACGAAACGGCGAAATAAAAATGTAGCAGAAAGTAACGGCGCCAGAAGTAAATAGGGAAGGTAAGCATTACGGACGAGGAAGACGAGTAGGAAAAAAAAGTAAAAGGGTAAAGCAATGTAGTGTCTGTGTCCAACCATTCCAGAGACGGAAGAAAAGACTGCCCGCAGTGAAGACCGTGAAGCCACACTAATCAAATACGACGGCCTCCATGTTGATGTCTAATGTATGGATGATTCGATAGCGTGATGGGTGGTATAGATGAACGATGTTGATGGGTACTAGTTTGATGACGATGATAGTGATGATGATGATGTGTCCCTTTCTTACGACGGGACATCATTAGTTGCACTGATAGGCCACAGAGAACGGACTCACCTCGACGTTCCGTCGACGAAGCCAGTGAATTGATGTACATTGCACAAACGCCACGGTAACAGACAGGGAAGGGGGGAAAGAGAGGAGGCCTACCGGTCTTCGAAGAGCTTCGAGACGTATTTCATTTCCAGCAAATTAGCCCCTGCATCCTCCAGTTTTGCTTCCACGTCTGCTTCGATGACAGGTGCCTTGGTGACACTTCCCCCATTCCATATTTCGACGCAATCATACGTTGCGTGAGCGCCCTTGATTAGAATAACCACGTTTCCCCTCTCCAGGGCGGATTTGCATGTGGCAGTGACACAGTACTCGCTCTGCATGCCGACAACGATGACCTCGGCATCAAGGGGGATGAGCTCGCCGAGTTTCGTGTCGGCAAACGCGTCATTCTTGCGCTTGTCGATGACGTGTTCATGGGGGAGCGGGGAGAAAACGAGTTGCCATCCTGGGGTGTTTGGCGCGTCGGGGTCGGAGGGATCGCCACAGTTGCGCACGTGGATGATCCGAGGAGGGGGTTTTGCGGATCGGGCGTGGTCGAGGATGCGTTGGATGTTCTGGCGCACAGATTGGGAAGAGGGGACACCCTTCTTCTCGCTGAGCATGTTGGCCTGAACATCGATAAGGAGGAGGGCACGACAGGAGAAGCACGGGGGGTATTGGGTTGTCATTGCGTGCTTCTCGGGGTCGGTGGAGTGGGGTATGGTAAGTAGTAGCAGTTGGGTGGTAGGGAAAGAAAACTGGAGCAAGGGCAAGGCAATAAATATACGGAGCTGGGGAAGTGGAAAGCACTGATCGGTTACTCTTTTGTGTCTATTTGTTTTTACTCGCTGATGCTCCGCTTGTTGATCGCATATGACGTCACGCACATTTGGGGTGTTTTGCTTCGACCAAGCGGAAGATCACTCATTTTGCCAATGCCGTCGCTGGTCGTCGTCGCTGTCGCCGTCCAGAGTCGCGCTGCGCTGTCCTCTCCCACCCGTGCACCGCACAGAAGCATCCACGGGTAAATGAATTAAAGGTACAAAACACCGCGGGCTTTGATGTCATCTTCGGTGACGCCACGTGGCATTTCAGAAGAAACACACGACAACCCTCGGAAGGAAAAAACATACGTTTCATGACATACTCAAGATCCACCCGAATTCGACAGCTGGATTGCTGAGACTGGCCACTCCATTCTCAGAACCAAGGACCACAGACCCACCTCTCCCAAATAGTCAATGCAAAAGTGGAGCATTCGGCTCGTGTCCTCTCCTCGTGGACTCGTTGCAGTCGCCTGCAGCCTCGAGGACCGCAGCCGCTTGATCGGCTGTGGCACCAACACACGAGTTGCAGTTCTCTCTGACGTTTCGCCATTCAAAACGGTTTGTCAACTTTTGTTATCTTTACTTCCACTCAGGACAGCCGGAGCATCGTGATAACAAGTGTTTGACCAACGGGCGGACGTGGCTTTGCTGTTCGGAATTTCCCGCAGAGGTGGAGCATAGTCCCCATCCTGAAATTCCGATTCCCTTTGCCCTCCCCCTGCACCAGCTCGATCGTGACATGGTCCTACTAGTACGACCGACGATATGCGATACAAATTCATTATCATAGTTCTGGCAGGAACGTGTTTGCTCGGCTCTCCCGGTCCGGACACGTTCTGCGTCACCGAATATCCGGTGCGTACGTACTCTTGGACACCAGGATGTTTTCATGTGCAGGTTGCCCTACTGCTTCTTGTCTCTCCACAACCAGCATGTACCTGCGCAGTTCCGTGATGCACAATTGAAACCATGATAGAAGTACCAATACTCATTCGGAATAGACGTATCGAAGCAATTCATGGATCCACTTCTATGAACGGTAAGTCTCATACTTACCAGAGGCATATCTACGTTTATCTCGGACATTAATTGGGCTATACCATTCACTGTGCATTTCCAATGACGTTCGAAGCATCGACCATGTTAAAGCACCGTTGTGCAACCGTTGCTTAAAATTTCAGTGTCGACCAGCGCCTTGACGATGGCCAGTCCACTGACCGATTAGCTGAGGGGTACGTTGGTCAGTCGTTGATGACATTTTTCATCAGAGACCCAGACACCATAATAGGAGGGCGACATTCGAAATGTCCACCTTGTATCATTTGCGCATTCCACATTGCGGTCCCTCAAAAGAGTCACCACAATCCGCATTAATGAAAATAGGGATTGCCCTTTCATGATCAGAACAACTTAACGGCGGTCTTTCGGTGTGTGCGCAGCAGGTGGACAGAATCGACGAAAGAGGAGAGCAGCTATTTGGAAAAAAAAAAAACTGGATCTGGAGCGACTCTGAGATTTGAATCGAGTTCGATCTTTGCTCATCCCGTAGCACCAAGATCCACCACACCAAGTCCAGAAGCTGATGGCACGTACAAGATCAGCACCAAGGACCTGCTGTTCTGTTGAGGTGTCGTTGAACAGACTTGGGTCTGTGCGTGCAAGGCATGGACAGAGTACTACAAAGCATGCCAATCGGAGATCTTGGCGCCACCATTATCCAGTTCACACTACGGGAGGTACTACCAGTCATCCACAGCCACTTGGTTGTACCAACTAAATTGCAAGCCTGCGCCTTCAATCCCAGTGAGAAATAGCCCTATGTGAGGCTATGGAGCAGTAGCCAAACGTAGGCAAATAGGAATGACTAGGTCCGCATTGGAAATGAGAGCTGTCATAGGAATATTTGCTAGTTGTACGTATGGAAGTCAATTTATACCTATGCACATAGCTGGCCATAGAGCTATGTAGATCCCGCTCGAGGGTCAGGATACTAGTCATCCTACTATGCGAATATATGGATTGCTAGTTCCCTCGAACCTTCTAGGCCATTATATGAAAAAATAGTTGAATTCAATGTCCCTCCACCTTCCCCCTGGTCTCATGACCAGTATGCTATCATATGTGAATCTAGTAGCGATGAACGTCCCACCCGCCACCCTGCCCGCTAGTACTGCTGCTCCCGCCACCCATGCTCCTGCCTGCCACTCCTGCTCCTGCCCAGTGCTCTCTCATTCCTGCCATCCCCTTCCCGATCTACCGCACTCGTTTGGTTCCATCGTACATACCACTTGCCATCCATCATCTTGCTAATACATCGGAAGACCGGAAAATTTCGCGATGACTTCTGCCGCACCGCTCGTCCAAATACCGCGCTCCACCTGCGAGGACGGGATCAGCAAAGGAGTCCATGTAAAGCAACTCCATACCAATTGTTTATATTCTTCTTTGTATTTCTAAGAAACGACGACAGTATCAGTACTTAGTCCAGCTTTCTATATACAAACATACCTGCTTCGTCTCTGGAGAGAGGGCCTCAAAATATGCATTGAACTCGTCTTGCGTACCATTGGGGGACACTTGTTTGAGCCACCGATGAGCGCACAGTGTCCTCACATTATGGGTTAGAGGTGGTAGAGTTAATAGTAGTAGAGTAAGACTTACCGAGCGCTCTTATTAGACGCAGGACGCCAACCCCTCTTCTTGCTCAGTGCTGGTACTGATGTTGACATCGAGGAGCCATTGGCACCACTGGCTGGAGGAGCTTGGGTGAGCTGGGGGACGCTGCTTGGGGTTGGCGCAGCCGCTGGTGTCGACAAATTGTTGGGCTCGCATGCTGCTGGGGAGACGCTGCTTGGAGTTGACGCAGCCGCTGGTGTCGACAAATTGTTGGGCTCGCATGCTGCTGGGGAGACGCTGCTTGGGGTTGGCGCAGCCGCTGGTGTCGACGAGTTGTTGGGCTCGCATGCTGCTGGGGAGACGCTGCTTGGGGTTGGCGCAGCTGCTGGTGTCGACGAGTTGTTGGGCTGGGAGACGCTGCTTGGCATTGGCACAACTGCTGGCGTCAACGAGTTGTTGGGCTGGGAGACGCTGCTTGGGGTTAGTGCAACCGCTGGCGTCAACGAGTTGTTGGGCTGGGAGACGCTGCTTGGGGTTGGCGCAACCGCTGGCATCAACGAGTTGTTGGGCTCATGTGCTACTGGAGGAGCTTGGGCAGGCTGGACAATAGAGGCAGAGCCGTTTTGCTGAATTACTGGGATAGACGCCCTGTAAGATATGCATGTCAGTAGGTCTGCAGTACATAGTATCACATCGTTACAAGGGGTTCTTGATGCGTATACGAGGTAGAGGCCGACATTGATTTGCAACTGATGCTGTCGCTCAGGTTAGTTGGCAGAGGGGGTGTGAAAGATTCCGAACTTACGTTTACCGCAACTCTCATTGGGGTCCATAACGTTGGAAGACCCGGACTCCTTACCTGAGGCTGAAGTGCTGGGATGAACCTCCGCTAGAGTGGGGACATTAAACGATAGTCAGTAGATAGGAATGAAGAAGGCGAATACCCCCATCGATAGAAGGTGGCGAGGATCCATCGATGCAAGGTAGTTCAATGGCCATATTGTCATCGCTTGATGCAGATATCTCTGCATCCGTTTCCACTCGAAGACATTTTGATCCCTCGGCGTTTTCAAAGCTATCAACATCATCAGTTGCTTCATCCTTCACCTTTCCTTTCCGCTTCAGCGGTATCATCTTCTTGTTTGCCTTGTTCGTAAACCACGTTTGCTTCCACGATGAGTAGTAAAGCTTTCCAAGATCATCCGTTTTCCACGAGTCTTCACAGAATCTGAGCTCTTCAAAAGACCTTGCCATTTCGTTACAGATTGCCAATTTGATAGTCCGTGGGATGGATGTCCATGTCATACTGCTGTTAAGTAAGCCGCTGCCATGGAGGTCTTGCCAAACATCGTGCATGGCCGTAAGGATCTTCTCATTGCGTTCTTTGTCCAAGGCATGGCCAAGATTGTTCTCCAAGTACGCCGTTGGACTTGTGGCTGCTGCCCCTTCCGGAGTGGCTTTCCAATCCTTAAACTGTTTCTCCATCCAGAAGTGGATGGCCTCGTAGTCCGATCTATTTAGCTGGGGAAGAGGTAATGTGCTGAGAAGGTTAGATGATGCTACAGCCTGCACGCTGATGTTAAGTGGCGCATCCGGACCACTATCAGAAGAGCCAGCGCCTGGCGTGATCCGAGAGATAAGCGCAGAGTATGCGCTCCTGTTGAAAAACCATGCAGTCAATTAGTGTAACGGTGGGAAATGCAGCTACTCGATGGCCATCTTTCCAGCCGCAAGTACCGCATTTTCGTTTTGAAGCTTCGAGACGGTGTCTTTAAGGATTTGTATCTGACTGATATACTGGATATATGCATGTCAGAAAGGATGAATAAATGTATAAAGTGACGGAAATACTCACCGAATTATAGTCTTGCATTGCATGAACCTGTAACACGTTGCGTGCTCGTAAAGGTCAGATGTTAGCCTGTGTGAATATCTAACGGGTGTATGCTGCTGCATCTGTCCTTGGGTATTGGTCCAGGGCGTTTGAACTATTCCAGGGCCTTGATAAGCTTGAGTCGTGTTGGGCCCGCCACGTAACATATTATTGCTTGTTGGGTTATAGGACTCATTAAAGGAGGTATTGCCAAAATTATACGAGGTATTGCTACTGCCAGAGATATACGAGGAGTTGCCGTTGCCAGAGGAATTCAGATGCTCTTCGAGGAACGAGGAAGAATCGTCGAAAGGGGGGAGCGACATGGTGGAGGAAGCAAAGTTCCGGTAGTTCCCGATAAGGCCATTACAGGGTAAACCTTGCTAAAACCTAATTCAGCTATGCCACCATGTCCTCTCAATTCATCGATCCCACTCTTGTGACCACACCGGTCAAAGTCACCACTATCGACAATGTCGCAGTTGTCGATGTTCATGCTCTTTCTTCCGAGTGGAAGCACTACCTTGTGACGTTCACTCCATTGCAACCAGGCCCAGTTGTAAGTGCATATACTCAGCATTTATTATCGTCACTGACACACACTTACAGAGACTTGTTCTTCGCCTTTATAATCGCTCTGAAGGTCCAGAACTTCAACCTTGCAGCCAGGCTGACCTGGAGGGATTTGCTTCTGCTCAAGTGTAAGTACATACCTCTTATTACAGTCTCGCTAATGGATCTAGTCATCACCTTGTTCCAGAGATGGTGCGGTGTCTTGTATGTCCCCCCAGGGCTGGAGGGACAAAGAGGAGGGTCCATGTGGACAAGGTTTCCAATCGCGTGCAACAATCGCGTGATGTCTCGCGCGTCCGCAAACTCTCTCAAACCGACCTCAACGAGAATATGGCCCCGGAGAATACCAAGCGGCTTCACACAGGCGTGTAGACTTTATTAATTATTGGCACTCGTGTACGTCTCATTGTTGGCATCATTCCCGCAACGCTGTTGTCTGTATAATTACTGTATCGTGTTCCATGTCTTGTAGTCATGCAAAGAGAATAAAACATAATCATTGCCGTGTACACTGTCCAAAAATGCATGTATGGTAGAACAAAACTACGTTTCTTCGTCGTTCTCGGTCCCAATGCGTGCAAGCTCCAATCCCATTTTCTCAACCAAAAAATATCTATCTTCTCCCACACCTTCCAGTAGATTGATGCGGTGAGGAACCATGCCGACGACAGAACGAATAGCAGTGACTTCGATGGCACATAGGCTGGCATCGCCTAGTTTCGTGCTTGAGACAAGGACTCCGTACGATTCCTGAAATATGTAGGGCTGTGGAGGTGAGTATAACGTGACCAAAGCGATATCTGCAAAGCGGTACTGTTGAGGCTGTTGGGGGTCGGGGTCTCCATATAGGTCATCACCGCCGTCCTGCACAACAACTCTGGCAAAGTATCGCACTTCTGCAATGCGATGCTCGTCCCCAATGATAACCTGTGACTCTGACAGTAAGCATGTAGAGGTACGAGGAGCAGTAACAAAAGGCTTACAACGACATTTCGAGCCATATGTAGTTCCTCAAGCGGCTTCTGTGATTCAACAAACTCAGAGCGTGCGATCTGTCCATTCGGCAGGCGCAAACGTCCCCAACGACGGATATGTGGTATTTCAGGTTGTCCAGCATATTGAGAGATGACTTGCGCTTCACGGCCTTGCACCTTGATCTGGCGTTTGTCGCGTTTTGGCAACAAGACGTAGCCATTGCCCAAGTCTTCAGATGCGCGGGGATTGCTGCCTTCACCTGTGAGATCGAGATCAGGGAGCATGGCTTTAAGAGCATTGACCTGGCAACGACGAATGCCCTGCTGGGCAAGGTTGGAGAATGGATCAGATGGCTGGCGAATTTCTTGCCCAAGGTTACCGATTGTACGCTCCATCGTCCATTGGGAGGAACAGATAGGTGAACCAATGCGGGCAGCTTCCGAGGCGAGATGGTTTGTCAGGTGGACACAAGGACGTATAAAGTGAATCCGATCAGTGCGCCGTTGGTAGTATAACGTCTCGAACTCATTCTCCCATTCCGCTAGATAGTTCCGAGCACATTGGAGTTGTGCCGGAGTTATGCTGTACTGACCCATGATACGAAAACCTGCGACGAACTTGCAAAAATTTCGCCAGAGGTCATGGGGAAGGATACCGTAGAGAAGAGCTGGACAAAGAGAGTAGATCCAAGTGATGTATTCCGCCGCTTTATACCACGAGTTTGCATGGAGGGAGGGGTCACGGGGAGCTACATCGAATGAACCGGGGAGATATGGTTTGCAAACCGCCACAGCATGGCCGTGTTCTTCCCAAGTGCGCTGATTCTTCAGAACTGCCCAGCGCCAGTGCGCTTTGTTATCCGTGGTCGCACATTCGATGGTACCTCGCCACAAGTCAAGCCACAGGGCAGCCATATTTGCACCACTTAAGTGCATCATCTCAGACGAAAAACATTCGGGGATACCGAGGAGAAGGTGGGGTTGTAGGCCGAGGAGAATGCTGGGACCGACAATGCCAGTCTCAAGGCGGCGAGTTTCATACTCCTTTCGGGTGCGTGCTTGAAGGAGATAGCGAAGTTGTTGAGCGTATCGTGCAGAGGTGCTGGGACCGATGTCAAAGACATCTACATCGTCATGTGTGCATCCAGGAACGTCATAATTATCAGGCTTGAGTAAAACGGGATAATACTGAGAAGCGCCAGGCTTGCGACGTCCTTTGAGAGGACATCACATGCGACAGCCATTTTTACCTTGGTGCCCGACAAAGTTGCTCATGGTCAATAGCCCAGGTCCGTCAGCGCATGCCAGGTAGAGCATTAGTCGCGAAAGAAATTCACGATTGCGAGCAGAATCCCATATCTTGAGGCCCTCGCGTTGCAAAGCGGAGAGGTGATGAAAACCTGGAAACAGGAATGATTCGATAAATTTGGGTTTTTTGGGACCGGGGATGATTGCACCAGGGAGGACGTGCTTCTTCTTGTATCGATGGTCCGGGGACAGCTCAAGGATAATCCAGATATAAATCCAACAGTCAGACTCCTTGCTCTCGAAGAGTTGAGCGCCATCGATAGATATCATCAGGAGTGTGTCATCTGGTTCAATGACACCGTCACAAAAGGCACGGACATAGGCGCTACCACAGAAAATGTCATCATAGGCATTAACGAGACCATCATTGATGCGAAGATCTTCCAATATTTGCTCGGTCCTGTATTGGCGGTAACGCATCTTCTCAGCAGTCTCGGGATGTCGCCAGAGAGCCTGTAGCTGCGGGCCAATGGGAATGGTATGAAAAACTGCACGGGGGCGTGTGTGCCCTCTGGCACGGACGTCAAACTGAGCCTCAGCACACTCAGGGCATGCATCAAGATCTGCATAAGGACCCACAAATGCCGTGCATGAGTTTATGCACATGTGGTTGACAATGGACGTGACGCCAGTAACGTCTGTGAGAAGCTGCTTCACTTGATAAAACGAGGGGAGTTGGGAGCCAGGGATGTGCGCATGGATGCTCGAGCGTATCTTGTCGTAAGTCGCCTCCGAAGAGTGCTCGAGTGCCATGAAAATTTCAATGGCGAGCTTTGCGTATGGGTCATTGAGGTCAAGAACCTCGTTTGGAGGGTTGCGAAGACGTTCCAGAGCGGCACCAGTGAGACCAATGCCATCGTCGAGTGAAGCGTTCCGAATCGAATGTATCAGTGCCATACTTCGTGCATGCTTGGGAAAATCGACAGAGAGCTGTACGAGCTCATCTAAATCGAGGTCAATGAGGGTCTGTGTGTACGTCTCGTAGTCACTGTGCGCAGGAGATGCGGGGAGAGGTGTGCCATACGTCTGCGGCTCGGGTATTTCGTGCGCAGGAGACACAGGGAGAGGTGTGCCATACGTCTGCTCAGGTATTTCGTGCACAGGAGACGCAGGGAGAGGTGTGCCATACGTCTGCTCAGGTATTTCGTGCGCAGGAGACGCAGGGAGAGGTGTGCCGTACATCTGCTCAGGTATTTCGTGCGCAGGAGATGCGGGGAGAGGTGTGCCGTACGTCTGCGGCTCGGGTATTTCGTGCGCAGGAGACGCAGGGAGAGGTGTGCCGTACATCTGCTCAGGTATTTCGTGCGCAGGAGACGCAGGGAGAGGTGTATCGTCACAAGGGGCCTGCAACTCATAGTCTTGATTTGCGACACTGTCGTCGTTGCCAACATTGCTTAACATCTATAAATTTTCTGTTAAAATGATTCAAACATATGAAAAAAGGCTCACCAAATCCTGCCCCAAGTCGTCACTGGGGCCGTTCTGCACAACAGAGGGTGCGATGCTCTGGATGAATGCACGAAAGGCGTCAGAACGCTTCTGCAACTGTATGCTTCGCTTTTCGTCCTCATCCGCATCACGATAATGACGCCACCACGTAGAATAGGCCTTCAACTGCTTGCGGGAGCCCTTGCAGTATTTCTTGCAGATGCACCAGTATACCGGTGGATCTGACATGACCTGTACACGACATAAGCCAGTTGGACGCTACAGACAAGACAGAACTTACTGATTTGACTTTGAGAAGGTCAAGAACGAGAAGGGGGTCGAACAAGGCGTAGTAGGCCCTGTGATGGTGCCGTGTTAGTCCAATAATTGATTCGAAGAGAAGGTATACCAACAGTACCTTGGATTGATGCGATCACATGCAAACATTCAAATGAATGCATGCAATGCCTCAGGCGTTTCACCTGAGAAAAGCTTTCGATGGATGTGAACCAAGTAGCGGGATCTATGAGAAACTAGAGTACTCTGTTTCGCACGCCAAAGCCATAGATACACATAGGCCCAAACTAGGCCACATACAAATACATGGTTGGACCTATCTACGCATTTGGCTATTTCTCACTGGGCTTCAATATCCGATACCGAATACATGTCTAGTATATTCACGACAGGGAGGAGCGAACCCATCGACCATTTTCAAAAATAAGCACCAATTCCAACACGTCTAACACCGTCATGCAACCAATTCTTGGAACTCCCCACTCTCCACCATGTCTTTGACTACATCCAGTCCACCAACCAACTCGCCTTTTATGATCAGCTGAGGGTACGTTGGCCAGGCGTTGATCACCTTGAGTTCTATTTGACCATGCGCGATCAAATACCGGACAACATCAAAGGAGAGTGACAATAGACCCACCTTGTCTGACGTCCTCGTCCATCAGTATATCAAAGTGAGTAAACTCCACTTTTTTGTCTCTCAACAGAGCCACAATTTTCCTCGAGAACCCGCATCGAGGGGCATCGGGGCTGCCTTTCATGAATAGGACAACATTAGATTGGTTAAGGAGGGTGCGGATGCGTGCGTGCAGTTCTTCTTTCGTTTCTTCAGTAGGTGGCGGGGAAGTTACCGTTACCGTGGATTCAGAGGGTGGAGACGTCACGGTGGATTGAGGTGTGGGAGAAGAGGCGTGCATTTCGACTGCATTGTTGAGTCCTTTGGCGTCTGCTCCTTCTACTCGACCGAGGAGAGTATGTCCCTACGTAAACGAGATCAACCAAAGAAGGGCATATGGATATAGGCATGTGCACACACCCGGAGTAACACAAATGATGGCACTGAATCGATTTCGAACGTTTCGAAGATGTCAGATAATTCCTCTTTGACCTTTTATAACCAAGGCGCACTGTCATCGGTCGGTGGTGTGACAAGTAGATAGAGCATTCACCTGCAACACCAAGACCGCGCTGTATTTCTTCGCCAGCTCTTTCACCACTTCGTTCATCTGTTTACATGGCTCTGCCCACCGCGCCCAGAAACTGATGAGCGAGACACGCTCGAGATCAGCACTGAGGAGGTCCTGGAAGTGCTCTGTCGAGGTAACGTCGACAAGATTTGTCGGTGCAGACATGATGGAAGGAACGGAAGGACAAGTTGATCGAGTGACTAAGAGTCCAAGTATACAGTATCACGCTATCTTGCGTTATCTGATATCGGCTATTAACGGCATCTAGGTTCACACAGCCAGTCACATCATCTTCTCGTCTCCCAGAATTTTCCTTTAAACCTCCCTTCTTGCCCATAAAAATACGCCTTCTCGTTGAGGTACTTGTTCCAGATTTGAGAATAAATGTGTGGAATGATGCGTGTTGGGTCATCTTTCGGGTCTATGGCAGTGAGAGTCTTGGCAATGGCATCGCCAACAACGACACCCGACTTCAGCGCTGTAATCATGCCTTGGGAAGAAAGAGGGTCAAATGCCATGGCGGCATCTCCCACAGCACACCATCTTGCCCCACCATCAGACACGGTCTGACAAGGCGAGGCGAGGCGCGCAGAGCATGCCGTGGTGCAGATGGGGAACCGCGCCTTGGGGTCAACACACAGATCATAGTCGTGCTTGGAGATGGCTTGCGATATGTGCACAGTCGTGTTGTTTAAAAGGTTCATGAATCCGTCTAGTTTGCGTGCGTCGCGAGAGGTCGGTTCGGAGTCGTCTGTGTGGTATACGACAACGCGGTGATTGCTTGGGAGTGGAGAGCTGTACCACCATCCTGATTCGCAGGCCTCGATTAGAGTGCGGTTGTCGGTATCTTCGGCGATCGAAGGTGCGACGAAGACGGCATAGAACGCTAGCAGGGAGTCCTCCTTGACTGTTTTAAAGCCCAGCTGCGCCAGTGTGTGAACAACGGATGTCAATGAATGCAGGGGGTTGACAAGTACACATACCTTGCGTGCGACAGTCGCTTTCCGGCCTGATGCATCTACGACCCATTTAGAGCGGTATACCTGACCGTCACCGCTTCTACTAGTACCTCCCCCATTCTTCACAGACACCAACCAGGAAGAGTCTCCATCAACACAATCTATATCCACAAAAGTGCTCTTCACGAGCGATACGCTCCCCTGCGCAACGGTGCACATGCACTGGCGGAACAACTCGTCGAATAGCGCACGGTCGAGATGCCAGCCCACCCCGTATGGATTCATCATCGCGTATGTCTCTTGTAGCTCGGGTCTGCCCCAGACAGATGCGGTACCCGAGCAGATCATGTATACGCTTTCTGCCCCGTTGTGAGACGTAGAAATCCGTTCGAAGATTTCGGGACAGATACGGCCGAGGACCCGCTTAGCGGGTGCTGGCAGCGACTCGCCGATCTAAAAGTGGAAGTTGGGTGTTAGGATGGGTGCGGAGGGGCTGCAGGGCAGGCTGCTCACCTTGAAGATGCTAGGGTCTGCATCGTCCAGAACGAGGATTGAGGCAGAAGGATGTGTGTTAAAGATGGATAGGGCGGTCGCACATCCTGCGACACTTCCGCCCACAATGATGACTGGGTGAAATGGGTTGAGGAAAGGTCGACGCTCGACAGTAGGCAAAACATACCGTCGTAAGTGGGTGCCAGCTCCTGGGGACTGTCGGTCGCCATGTAGTAGTAGGCTCAAGAGTCAGATGCAAGTCTGGCTGGCAAAGGTACTCGTGGCAAGCGCTGCTCCATTCACAAGCCGGGAATCTTCGTAATTACTACACCGGTAGTCGAGAGATAAGAGGTATTTTAGGTTCTCCCATGTGCAACTTGCGTCAAGACCCAATGCAGTAAATTGAGCTATTGATCTCGACCCCCATTTGACACAGAAGGACTAGTACCGCCGCAGACTCCTACTACTAGGAAAGCTCATTCCAATGACGACGTCCCCCCACGAACAACAACGAGAAATTATCGACCTGTACAAGCCCTTGACGAATGGAAAAGTATTTCTCTTCATTCTTCCGCATCCGACTATGGTAACCTTACGACACCATAGAACCAACGTCTAGTCCTGAGCTCCAGCGCCCCGTTCACTCCCACATACGTCCAATCCCAAACACGAGTCTCGGATCCCGCATCGCTGTACGAGTCGCGCATAAAGGGGAGACATGTAGCGCTTGCGAATCCCGTGAAGGAGAGTACAACAACAAAAGCAAAGACGTCGAAGAAGAAGCGGTCAGAGCGAATAAAGCGTGTGGAGAAAGCACTGGCGCGAGGCAAAGGCGAGAAGGGTGGATGGAGGATTGAGAAGGCTGCGGAACGGTTCGACCTATTTGTCCCGCTGCACCGTCTTTGGATGGGGTACATGTCTGAGCTGCTGGATCTTCCGCCCCCATCGTCGACATTCTCTGATCGGATCCCGAACTCGGCATCCATGCATGCTAAATTGGTCAAGGCAGATCTGCACGGGTCGATATTGACAGGTGGGTCCACCTTCGCCTTTTATGTTTGATAGGTATTCTTACATTTATAACTTCAATCTACGCCATGAACTATACACACAACCAACCAACGCCTCTCACTGGCTAACGTGAAATTGGATTGGTTAGTTCGTCAAAGCCGCAATCCCTGCCTGGTCGGTCTTTCTGGGATTGTGCTCTACGAAAGCGAAAATGCGTTCCGCACGATCACAAAGGCCAACCAGATAAAATGTGCGTGCCCTTCATTATTTTATGCACATCTGTCTGATCAATAAATCCATTTCAGTGATCCCGAAACAAAATTCTATATTCACGCTCGCTGTTCCCCTGCATTCTACTCTTGCCTCATCTTCCACTGGTGCACAAACACCGCTCCCCACACCATCGCACGCCGAATCAGGCGCAGATGTGACGACCGTTCTCGACAAACCTTATCTGGAGTTCGAACTTTACGGCAACCAGTTCTGTTATCGCTCTGCAGAGCGCGCAGGTCGCAAGTTCAAGGCTAAGGATACAATCGAGCTGTGACGTTCTTCCCTTTCCGCATGCTGTCTGCCATTATATCAGCGGAGAAATCGATGCACTATGGGGACGCGAAGCTGTATTTCCTTAACCCGTTTCGATATCGTCAACGTATCCGCATCAAACTCTGTGTTGTACCCCTGGTAAGCGGTGATGCCCGGGAGTGGTTGTTCTTATGGGGCTTCTCCTCTGTATCCAGCTCAGTCGTGCCGAATGGGTGGGATGCAGTGGCTGTTCTGCTATCTAGGTTATGGTCGGTATCTATCCTCCCATTCGATGCCTTTCAATATAACCAAAGCAGACCGATTGCCGTATAACCTAAGCTACAAACACAAAAAATAGCAGCTTATCCGTATCCTGTGTCTACCGTAAACTGGTCAAGCGATCAACGATATCTGTTACAAGTAGCTGGAGAGGTGAATGAAGCCGAAGAATAACGAAGGTAATAAAGTAACTAACAAGTACAGAAGTGCTACACGAAAGACGAACTTCATTCTGTGGATGTCGGAAGATGGGTGACTTAATAATTCAACTCGCGGTTTACACTGCTGCAGGGGTACAGGAACCTCTGGAGGCGCAATTGATGGATCGCCCAAATATCCATCATGGCAGCCCCTACAAAATGGGCTAGTCAGTGTTCTTGCGGTGTATGGTCAGAGCATACAACGGCTCACCAAGACCACGACTACCCGGTTCGCACGTTTAGGCAATGACACAGTAGTTGGTGCCGCTCCCTCCGCTGCTCTCCTCTTCAACAGGGTAGGAAATGGTGTCCATTGCGGTGTCATTCTTGGAAGAGGAAAAGAGTGCAGAGATAGTGCTGAAAGCGTCCATGATGGCTTCGTGTGTTTATGGCGAGCACGAAAGGGACTGAAAGAAGTCGCAACTAGTAAGACGAAGGGCGAATTGGACTTGGGATCCGCCTTGGCGCAGGCAGCGGGATATTTTATACCCCAGTCTGAGCCCTGTCAATATATATTTCTTTTGTTCTTCACGAACAAGTCGAGGAAGACAGAGTTTACGGATTCGCGGAGTTCGGCAGTTCCACTGATCACTCACAGCTCGAAAGGTGAAGGGCAAGACAGGGCATGAAGTGTGTATTGTTATCCTTGATCCACATCGGTATGTCTCACCTCGATCGCTCGAAACCTACTGCTGTTGCTAGCGCCAAAGGGTAGGGGTCCGGACCATTGGCTGTCAGCGCCTCTTGCAAATCAAAGTTTACCCGTCACCTTGGAGTCACCTCCGCGGGCTTCGAAGGCATCCGGACTGTGCAGAAGACAATAAACGCGGCTCACCACTGTCACAGGCATATTGTCGGCAAGACGATTAAGGGCATTCGACTGACCTATAATTATAGCTGTTGCCCCTTTTCCCTTGCAATGTACACGACGCTGCAACCAAGACCGACGTCATATATCAGACTTTCGGTACAGGTAGGCACAGAACAGAAATGCCGACTTGCAGCTTTAAACAAAAAGAGTTGCTTGTTTTGGATGCCGCCTATGTAATTCATAACCATGGAGTGCTCACCAATATTTCTAGTCCCATTCCCATTCACTCGTGGAATAATCATGATGTCAAGAGGTAGATGCAAATGGCAAATCATTTAGAATCCGTTCTATACTTTTTTGACCTGCAAATGTCGGCCCGTAGCCATGTCAGTGTATTCAAAGCCTATCTCCGAACCAGTTTCCCGCTGACCAGCTTGTCTTTTCCGTGCCCTTTGAATGGACGAAGTTCCTGTCAAGAGCACACGGAGTATACTGCGTATTCTGGGCTGACACGTCGATACGCTCACAGCCATTCTAAACTCAGGCACACCATAGAACAATAGAGGGACACCACGGACAACGGCTCTGCGTAATTTAGAGGCCCGGATCAACGCTTGGTGGAGGTCATGTCATTGGAACTCAAATGCAAGGTTATCACGGATACGGTGCGTCTGCATTTCTGAGTGTTCGTAATTGTGTATCGTTGTGGATTACTGATCAGATATGATGGCATCACCCCCTGTGATCTATTGACAATGCAATGTTGTGTCAAAGTTAAGGGGCAGGCACGAAGGTTAAAACCCTCAACCATGATTATTGGGAAGAAAGGAACAAGATAGCGGTGGTTTCCCTATTTCAATATCCTCTCGCAAAAAGGTTAGTGCAAGTGTCCGTGTCTGCCTGCCCTTGAAGGAAACAGGGTCCTCCACTATCATTCACGCAGGCGCCATATTCCAAAGTCAGCCTAACAATTGATTGCTCACCTGACCAATACCCCAGCTACAGTGCAGCAGCAAGTCAAACTTAGAGCTTATTCACTGGAGGCATAGGGCGATACGAGGCTTAGTAAGTTACTTAGTGGTTAAGTATTCATGAAGTTCAGTCGTTTTACTGATGTCAGGTTAAGGACCGTGACACAATTTCTATGAAAAGTAGGAGCAATGAAAATGCAGCGTGACTTGATGCAAATTAGGTCGTCTGTTCCACACAAGCACTGGGGATTGTGGCCTACATATGATGTGCTAAGCTCATGCCCCGGTCGGCGGGACACTTGTGAATAAGGACGCAAAAGACACTTGACATTAAGTAAAGGAAACACAGTAGTAGGGAACGCAGTTACATCAACCTCTTAAAGCTTCACTGCTCTCGCTACACATCGCGGGACGTCACATCACAAAGTGGTGCACCCAGTGAAGTCTTGCTGTCGCCATAGCAGTGGACTCCACGTCACGTTGAAGTTGTAATTGTACGCTGAACGAGGTCACGGCACACTCCTATCATCAAAGTCAGTTACCGATGTTAATCATCACGTCAACAACTGGTTCAGAATGAACAATTCGTAATCAATGCCGAGGCTCAGCAACAGCTTCTAGTTGATAATATGAAAAAAAAAATCATCCCCAGAAAATGGGGCTGGCCAATGAAACCTTGTACATACCTTGAGCCCGATTACCCTTGTGTGTAGACGCATATTAATGATGTATTTCTAGCAGTTATTATCTATAAAAGAAGTCAACTTCAGTCAGGATACGGAGTCGAAGAGATCAGTAAGGTTGCCCGAAAGTTTGAGCTGTGGCGGGCAGTTTCGGCAGCACAATACGAAGACCGTCGTGTATGAAGCATCATCTAACAATGATTGGGAGGAAATATCTCACCAGTGCTTGCACAGAGTGCACGCCAACTCGCGTGCCATTAGAAAAACTACAAAAGCTATCAGCATACTGTTGATTAGGACAAAGTGCCTCAAGGGATCAGAAATAAAATGTAAAACAGCCAGAATATATCAACATATGTGGTCCAGTAAGGACAACATCAGGCGGTAAATCCAAGTGACATCATCAAGGAAACAAAATAACAAAACCCACCAGTACTGTACTCGTGGACTTGAAGGCTTCACGCGGGATGTATGGTGGATGGTTCAAGTCCTATGAGGAAAGTGTTAGCTGGTGTGGAATGCATCACGTTGGGAGGAAGTGGGATAGGAATCAGTGGATTGACAGATTAAATAGTAAAAGCATCGGGATGAAAGCCCTCAGATACTCTAGTTTGAATTAGAAAGCTCATCCTGGTGTAGCGATCGATGTAGCGACGGATGGAAACCTTACCCTCGGTAGTGTTGAAAACTTTCAGTGTTCCGTGCGAGTCTGGATCACTCTGTCATGTCTGTAGAAAAAATGTCAATCATGATGAATCAGAGATAAGTGGAACGAGAGGTCAGTGTAACTATGACAATGGAAAACACATTGTGCCCATGGTGGACACTCGCCACAAAAAAGAATTTCATCGCATGAAAGAAGAAAAAATCACAAGCGCACCTTTTACTCATGGTAAAAACGAGCCATCCACCTCATCATGGTAGGCGTTCAATGATCTGAAGCTTGAAGACCCTCGCAAATGCATGTTGCAAATGAAAGAAGAAAAAGTTCGACCTTTATTAGCCTTTGACCACAACAAAGACGTACAAACAAAACCACGGACGTGCACGTTCGTCGTTCGCTGGTGGGCGGATGGGGGGTAACTGGGTATAGGGGGTAGCATTCCCCCTTTCCCCACGAGTCACCTCCACAAGCTGCGATTCCATCCTGATGGTCAATTTATACAGAATTCTACATAATAGATCTCTCGCCAGCACTCTAACAGAAGTGCAGGTGAAATCTATCTCTAGAAACGAAGGCTCTAATGCTAACATCGCCAGCCATGCGGCACTTGCAAACCAATGGAACCACCCCATATGCTGTCATAAACTGGGTATTAGCCTTACCTTGAATAAAAGGTGAGAGGAGCTTGCATATCCATACATGATATTTTGGTTTACCATGGATGGCGAACATGGACTATGATGGAAATACTCCAACCCTGCAGCCACGTTGCAAAATCCGCGCGGTTTGACCAACATCCACAAACCAGCTGAAACCTTTGTCTAATGGCCCAAAGCCGCCAACGACTGGATAGCCAATGCGCCTATCCAAGGAAACGTAAGGTAGCGCTTGAACGTGCATGTGTAAGTGATGGATGCTGTTGAATGGTGGGATGTGGAATCCCATCCTTTTGTGAAACCCGCTGAGATATATATCGATCAAGTTGGAGCAACATATAATACTCACTTGCGATGCGTGGAAGGCACCTGAAACTGGTCCAGAATTTCGTTCCCAATCTGCTCCATCCTTTTCACTAGTGAGGAAAATAAAAACCACCACTAGAAGGAATGGGAGTACTATGGTTTACCTAGGTCAACATCATTTATAGTCAAGTCCCTGACGCTAGCTAAGTGTGATATCAGAGGCACATGAAAGAAGACTGCTGTTGGAAGCAACGTTGTCAAGCTCACCGATATGGCGTTTAGGAATCAATTGAATATGATGCTGGGCCGCCGGCTTGATGTCACGGAAGGCCATAAAGTCTGCATCCTAATAAGAGTCATTTGTATTTGACTTGTGCCAACGCTTGTGGATTCGCACCTCCCACACAACGTGAAAGGCCTCGCGATTGCTCGTATAAGACCGACAGAAAACGCAGTCGAGTACGCTGTAAGAACGAGCGTCGGGGCGACTGTCGTCGTTCACGAGCTGTGTTCCCCTCAACTTGAGGGCGGTCTTTTGACAGAAAGGCCACAAAAATAGTCCAACCATGGTTGCTGTGCCAAGAAAACCTATGTCCAAGTAGTAGCGCATGCACCACCGGTCCCGGTCAGCATCTACATTCCTGCGTCGCGCCGTCGACGAAACGTACCACGCAGCTCTCATGCTATTCTGACACACTTGCTCGCCGGGTCCAAATACCCCTCTAATGAAACAGTTCTGAAATCCTAGCTCGAGTCCATGACGCCCTCACCCCATTCACAACTTATTCTGCGACGCCAGCAACCAACCTAATACTGTAGGCTAGTAGCCACTGTCCCTATGGGATCGACACGCTTTCGTCGAGTAATCACAGTCTGTCTCGTCTCCAACAGGCGGGCATGAAACCTGCTTCCGACGTCGATACCCTGGTGTCGGGGTCCTCTCGCCAGAGTCTAGCTCGACTGCCCCGGGGCATTAACGATGCCATCCTACCCTGGTAGAGACCCGGCATTCGCAATATGATTTTGAAGGCTATCGAACGCGAAAGTCCTTTCCTGGCTGGGATGCAGGTCAGTCCCGTCACACTTATGTATTTGAATCCGTATTGACTTCAGCGTCATCTCAGGCGGCCTTGGCTGGACATTTATTTCATCTGCACGTCTTCACTCGAAACGTATACTTCTTAATTACACTGCTCGCCGTGCCATTGTGCCCCTCCAGTAGCCCGGTTGACTGAGTTTTGACCTACTACTCGTATCAACCTTCTCATGACATCGCACTATAGCCATCGGCACCCATTATCTCGAGTTCGGGTTTTGGATTTCCAGAGGTGTCGTGCGTCTTGGATGGGGGCATGCGGTCGTTACTCTTGTTCCTCCGTGCGCTTGAGTCATTTTGGTAGTATTTGTGTACGGGAATTTCCCAATTCTCTTCTGCCCCATGTTCTTCCTCGCTCCCCTCCTCTTCCCATCGTTCTTCCTTCACTTTCTTCACTGCCTCCACCTGCTGCCACCGCTTCTTCTCCTTCGTCTTCTCTCTCCTCCTCATCAATCCTCCTGTTTCGCAATGCCTTATACTGCCTGGAGCCATTGTCGCCTCCCCGTTCATTCCTGTATGGTAGTAGCTCAGTTGCAATTCGCGCAATGGTCTCGTCGAACATTGCACGATTGTTTTTGTATCGCTCGCCACGAGTGCCAGGTATGATGGGACGCCCATTTGAATTCAGGGACCTCAGCCTGTTCGTGTGTGCGCCGACAGCAGACAACGATCAAATCCGGCAGTGAGGCAAGGTGTGAGGTGAGAGCGGAGCAAGGAGATGAGAGAGAGGAAGGGCGCACCAGCATCTCGAGCTCCTGATGGTATTTATTTCCCATCCTTCCACCGCTTTCCGCGTCCGGGAAAACAGTAGCCAGATGCATACGCTAGATTTGCATCATCCTCAGGCATGAAATTGACCTGTGTGCGATGCGCGCCGCGTTATCATGATCAGAGCCACGAAAAAGAACACCAAACTCGAAGGACGTACCCGCCTGAACCATCACGCTTAGGGGGGAGCAAAATTGCTTCGCGATTTTGCGGTTATCCAGCTTTGAGGCTAGGAGAGACGAGTTGAAAGGGAAGGTGCCTTGTCTGGTGGGACAAAAGCGGGGACCTTTCGACAATAATGTCTCTTCAGCCCTTTCAAATCTCTTTTTATATATGTAAACCAACACTGAGTTTGAAACTCAACAATGCTAGGGTTGAAACGTAAAAGTTCCTCATTGTTCCCCTTATCAACCAATCACTACTAAGCTGGCAAGCGTCTCCGATGCCGAGAACCATGTCGTGGGGGGCAGAGCGGCACTACACACAGCCGTCATTCTACATGTTTTCAAAACCCTGGTTAGGGTCCAAGTAGGTACAAGTAGGATCCAGGGGTCCTCAATCGCGCTTAGGTTATGAGGAACTGTAGGTCTACTCTAGGTTTGAAATTTTGGCTTGTGCCTCCTCTGCAAATAGCATGGCCTTCCTAGAAGGCCCCCTGGCACACAATGGAAGTCACAGTGAGCACTGTGTG